>ENA-UONQ01000007-UONQ01000007.1-human-gut-metagenome-genome-assembly--contig:-CS26-NODE-7-length-269841-cov-12.620588_pt1 | contig 269841 bp, 224 predicted proteins | sample MGYA00242460_ERZ724007 | MGnify/ENA metagenome assembly ERZ724007
TATTGAACAGAATTAAGGACGTTAGTATTTGAAAAGCTCGAACAATTCAAGTTTGCAGAACTAATAGAGAAGTAACATATAAAACAATAAATATGGTCAAAAAATCATCGCCATCCGACTTTTTACACGTTATAATATATGTAATCTAATAAGAAAACCAAGCAATCATTGTTGCGAAGCTGATTCGTAACGGTGGCCAACTGAATGAACTGGATGGAACCGAATAGTTAAATCCTTCGGGTGCTCCAAGCGTCGGATGCGCACCGAGAGGTGTTTTACAGAGATGAAGAACAGGTTTTCTTATTTTGACAAAATGTAACAGAATAGTCAGTAAAATTAAGGCTTTACCTTGATTTAGCTTGACTTAAGTATATGCGTGTTTATATGGGGATCTTGAATTCCTAAGCGCTAGTTGTGGGTTCAATTCCCGCCGGGAACATACGAAAAAGCGGTAATGATAGCATGAGTCATTGCCGCTTTTTCTTTTATGAAAGCAAATTCGGGTGACAAGTTGCGTAAACGTCAAATCCTGCGCCTTGGCTAATTGATCTTTTTGTGCCACACTCTAAATGACACGAAAAAACTATTAGTTTTTTAGAGGAGGCTAAAGCGCATGGATCAATTAACTTACACTGTCCGCAGGTCGAACTGGATAAACATCATTCGACAGTGCCAGGACAGACCGGCAGGCACTACGGCAAAGCAGTGGCTTGCTGAAAACGATATTTCTGAAAAAAACTTCCATAGACTCACCAAAAGCTGATTTCATTTTAATTCCATTCCTCTGCCAACAGGAAATCACGGATGTTGCGGTGCTTGATCCCGTTTCTGCTCATGTCGAACTCATCCAGAGAGACAACATATTTCGGGTAGTTATCGCGGATATTGTCATACGCGCCGAACTCACGCTGAACAGTCTCATCGGATGCCAGCAGATAGGCAACCTGAACATACAGTTTTTCTCCACTCTTGTCACATACAAAGTCGATCTCCTTGTCTCCGGTTCTCCCGACTGTCACTTTGTAGTCCCGGCGCAGCAGCTCCAGAAACACGATGTTCTCCAAAATGAGGTTGATGTCACGCATATTGCCGCCGAAAACAGCCTCCCGGATGCCGTGGTCGGCAATGTAATACTTCTCATTGGAGGCAAGGATCTGCTTTCCCTGCAAGTCCTCACGCTTGACCTGATAGAACAAATATGCATCGCAGCAGTATTTGATGTAGTTCAGGATGGTCTCCGGTGCAACGGTTCGCTTCTCGTTTTTGAGGAACTTCGCCAGAGAAGTTGCGGAGAAGGTCGTACCCACATTTGCAATCACATAAGCGATGATGCGTTCCAGCAGGTCCACGTCACGGATCTTGTTCCGTTTCACAATGTCCTTGAGCTGGACAGAGTTGAACAGGTCATGAAGGTAGAGCTTGGAAGGAGCATCCTCGTAGCGGATGTTGGCAAGGTACGGCATACCGCCGGATAGTAGATACTTCTGAAAGCATTTCTGGATCGGCTCATCCGGTGCGATGGGACGGTACAGTTCCAGAAATTCCGCGAAGGAGAATGGGTAAATAACGAACTCCACAAAGCGTCCGCCGAGATAGGTGGAAAGCTCACCGGACAGAAGTTTTGCGTTTGAACCGGTGATATAGATGTCGCAGTCAAGGGATACACGGAGAGAATTGATACACTTCTCCCAGTCTTTTACCTCCTGAATCTCATCAAAAAACAGATAGACCTTGCCGTTGATCTCTGCGGCTCTCTTAGTAATCTCATCATGCAGTGACTTTGCGGTTTGCAGATGAGAGAAGTTCAAATTCTCAAAGTTGATAGAGATGAACTGAGCAGAGCTGATACCGGACTCCACAAGCTCCTCTTTTATAAGCTCCAGCATGACCGATTTACCGCACCGGCGAATACCGGTCATGACCTTTATCAGCTCCGTTCCGATAAACGGACGGATGCGCTTCATATACATTTCACGTTTAATCATGATCATACGACTCCTTGCCTGTGGCTGAACATAGTGTAACACATTTACGTCTGAAACTCAATGATACATTCTCGAATTTATAAGATATAACTGATAAAATATATATTTCTGTAAATTTCGACAGATACAAACAAAAGTTTCTGAAGGGATTGTGCGATGAAATCCTCCGCTGCCCAGCGGAACCGGCAGAGCCGGAAGATAAGGAACCGGCTGCCCCTGCTGGCGTAGATCCTGAGCTTCTGGCAAAGATCCTCAGTAAATCCGGAGATGGCAGCCCTGCTGACGAGTCTGTGAAGATGTAAGGTAAAAATAAGATCTGTTGGCTTTGGGAAGAATCCTAAGGGTGACAGATCTTTTTTTTGTTTTATTCTGCTTAGGATATACTAACCATAGCACTCGAAATAACATTGACAGATTTTGAAGATTGTTAGCAATATTAAATTCTGGTCTGTCACACTGAACTGATACACGAGCCAGAAACTCCTTGATGAGAACCTCTATTTCATGTTATATTTGGTGTATAGACCATATAAAAAACAAAGATAGTCACATAGAATGAGGTTGGAACAAATGGCAACAAGTTTAAGCGAACCAACAAAGAAACGCATTCTGCAGGTATGCGTAAAACTTTTCCTGGAGCAGGGGTACAAAAAGACAACTATGGCGGAAATCATCGAGAAGTCCGGCGTGTCCAGCAGCAGCTTTCAGAACATTTTCCGTGCAAAGGACGGCGTATTGACAGAGCTTGTGCAGTTCATGTTTAAGAATCAGTTTTCGATGGCAAGAAGTGCAGCGAGCACAAAGCTCCCTCCGGTCTATGTTTATGCAGTGGAAACAGCGATCCAGATGACGCTTACAGAGCTGAATGAAAACCTGCGGGAAATTTATATTGAAGCCTATACCCAGAAGGAAGCCTGTGAGTATATTCAGCGCGAAACAGCCAAAGAGCTGTATCAGATTTTCAGATCCTATCAGCCGGAGCTGGCAGAGCGTGACTTTTACGAGCTGGAGATCGGATCTGCAGGCATCATGCGAGGTTACATGGCGCATCCGTGTGATGCAGAGCTGACATTGGAGAAGAAGCTTCGCTTATTTTTCACGATGAGCCTTCGGGCCTATAACGTTCCAGAGGAAGAAATCGGGCGGGTGATTCGATTCGTGGAGGGACTCGATATCCGCGCGATCTCTGAACAGGTGATGCAGAAGCTGTTCAAAGCACTTGCCATGCACTATGAATTTTCATTGCAGGGGATAATGTAGAAAATGAAAAAGGAAAAGAGGGAGGAAACCCAATGAAGAGAAAAAAGCTGACAGCAAGTATGATCGCACTGGTCATGAGCGTAAGCCTGCCCATGACAACCTATGCCGCCAACTGGTATCTGGAAGATGGCAGCGTTACGGTAAACGCAGACAATTCCGGACAGACGGTAACGCAGGGCGGCGGATCGGCTGTGCCGGATGAGGCTCCTGTGATTACACAGCGGGAGAGCTCTGTAGAGACAGGCAACACAATCGCGATTAATGCGTCTGATAATGCAGCTGCAAATGTGACCATTAAGGATATCAATATTAAAAGCAGCAATGATGCGATTGATGTGAAGGGAAGTTCCAGTGCCAACATTACACTGGAGGGAGACAACAAGATCTTCTCTGAAACCGGCTCTGCACTGCATGTTTCGGATGGCAATGTTACCATAAACGGAAGCGGTTCTCTGAAGGCCGAGATTCAGGATGATCTTGGTTCTGACTATAACCATAATGCCAAAATCGGCAGCCATGAGAATGAGGACATGTCCGGCAGCATCCATATTACAGGAGATGCAACCGTAAAAACAGATGACAATATAGCACCGGACTGCGGCGGAGACGGAGCAGGCATTGGCTCCGGCGAAGATGGGGAAATGTCCGGAAACATTGTCATTGACGGAAATGCGCAGGTTGAAGTATCCAGCAATGACCAGGGTGCGGGCATTGGCTCCGGCGATGATGGGAACCTAAGTGGTAACATTATGATTGGCGGGAATGCGCAGGTTTCGGCAACCGGTGCTGAAGACAGCGCGGGCATCGGCACCGGAGATGACGGCAATTTCAGAGGAAGTATCACAATTGATGGAAACGCAAAGGTTACTGCCAAAGCAGGCGGAGATCACAGTGGTTCTGACGGCTCCGGTATCGGTACTGGAAACATTGGGGAATTTACCGGGACAGTTACCATAGGCGGAAATGCTGTAGTGGTTGCTGCGGGCTCGGATGAAGGCTGCGGAATTGGCGCCTCAGATTTGGGAGATATGAACGGTATCATCATCATTCGGGACCATGCAAAAGTCACTGCCTACGGCGGAGATCAGGGCGCAGCCATCGGTTCAGAGATTCCTTGGGATATGACAGGAAAGATTATCATTGTCGGCAACGCCATTGTGAATACGGGCGTAGTAGACGATGCAGGAAATGTTCTTTCGGACCGTATCGGCTATATTGGTGGTGGAGAAAATTCCAACCATGATAGCAGTAAGGGACATTATATCCTTGGATCAGACGTAACAATCAACAGCCTGAACGGAAGCGACACAGAAGCACTGAAGCAGTACGTCAATATGCACCTGGACAGCGAAGGAAATCCGACAAACCTGACGGAACTGGATATCAGGATGGAAAATGGAATTTTTAAGGCAGAAGCAACCGGTGCGGGCAGCGTAGAAAAGATTCTCTACAATGGCAGCGAAACTGTACCTGTTGCCCCCGGAAGCTATCCGGTAACCTGCATAATCAAGATTGACGGAAGTGAAATGGAACTTCCGATCGGAACACTGGTAATACCGGAGCCGGCATCTCCCGGTGAAACCGCAGCACCTGTGGAATACAGAATGCAGACATCTGCATCAGAGCCGGTACAGGGAAATGGAAAAAGCACAGGATACAAGGCTCCCGTACAAGGACATTTTTATCAGGTAGTAGGTCAGGACGGAAAAGACATGATTTTTGCTACCGCGCAGAAGAAAGACGTGCTGGCAATTGCAACGGATTCCGATTTTGCCATGCTGACGGGAAAAATGGAAGACATCGAAGCGCTCAGGAAACAGGGCGTGAGAAGGATTATCTTCGCTACAAAGAGAGCAACCTCGACTTTCCTTCTTTCGGAGCTTCTTGAAAAGAGAGCATACGGAGAAATCTGGAGCCTCATCCACGATGGAGAGAACGTTGCGTTTACTGCAGTCGAAAAGAAGATGGATATAAGCAGTATTCTTACCCGGTTACAAACGAAATAAAACCGGATATAACAGGTACCGGTATTTGAAAACCGACATGACAGAAACAGGAAAGAGGACATGATTGGAATGTGTGGAGATCATGCTTTGCAGACTTTGCACAGATGATTTTCCGGTAAATTTTATAGGAGGATATCAGAGGGAACCCGGCAGTGGTCAGACAGCAGTCCTGACGCTGCCGGGTTGCTGTCTGAACAGTAACCATTTAGAGAAATTTCAGAAATTTATTTTCTGAAATAGATAACTCGTTTTAACTCGTAAATATGAATTAGAAAAAATTTTTAACTCGACAAATCGTTAATGAAAGCCGCTTGATGACTAAGCGGCTTTTCTAATACGTCATTGGATATTTCAGGTAATTACTGTATAATTGATATAAATAGTGATTTGTATATGGTTTCAATGTCTGATGGGCTACGTGTAGATTCTTTTTATGAAGACCAGCTCGAAAGAGCATGGTAGAATGGTTTGAAAAAATGCAGATATTAGTAGATGCTGATGCTTGTACAGTCATTTGAAAAACTTATATTGATGGCGAAGGAAAGATGATATGAATATACAGATATTCGGGACAAAGAAATGTAGTGATACAAGAAAAGCAGAGCGTTTTTTCAAAGAGCGTGGCATAAAGTATCAGTTCATTGATATGAAGGAAAAGGGCATGAGCAAAGGGGAATTCAATTCCGTAGCTCAGGCAAATGGTGGATTGGATAACATGGTCAACTGGGATGGCAAGGACAAGGATTTGCTTGCCCTTATAAAGTATATTGCTGCTGATGATAAGCTTGAAAAGGTTCTTGAAAATCCCCAGGTGATTAAGACACCAGTGGTTAGAAATAGTAAGCAATCAACCCTGGGTTATCTGCCGGATGTTTGGAAAAACTGGAATTAGAGGACAAGAATATGGTAAAAAAAATTATGCGGGATCCATTGTTTCTCGCTCAGAAATCTACAGATGCAACGGAGGCAGACCGACAGGTGATTACAGATCTGCTTGATACATTAAGGGCAAATCTGGATCATTGCGTTGGCATGGCAGCCAATATGATCGGTGTAAAGAAAAATATCATTGTGGTGGCAGCAGGTCCATTTCAATTTGCTATGGTAAATCCGGTTATTACAAAGAAGACCGGAGCATTTCAGACAGAAGAAGGATGCCTATCTCTGGAAGGGGTGCGTCCGTGTACAAGATATAAAGAAATTGAAGTGGATTTTTTGGATGCAGATTTCAAGAAGCAGCATGGCAAATATTCCGGTTGGACTGCACAGATCATCCAACACGAAATAGATCATTGTAATGGAGTTGTAATATGAAACCTAAGTCGCCTAAGAGCCTGGAACTATATGACATTATGATAAAACGGGGATATCCAGCGGAGTTTTGCGATCAAATAACGAAAAATCTTAACACCGACTGGACAGCCGGACGGATGATAGGTTATTTGTCCCATTACAAAAAGCTGCCGCTTGAGGAAATTGCAGATGAAATGCTTGCAATACTAAGTGACCGCAACAGAATTATGCAGAAACATGAAATGGAAGAAATCAATGCCAGATGGAATGAATATTTGAATGGATAGAGGATAAGGAGTAATACATGGACGGATATAAACCACCTTTTACAATTACAAACAGTATATTATCTCATGTGGCATCTGTATCTGAAAAAGTCGGGCGTATTACTGTAATGAGTAATATGGAAAACAAACCTCATCTAAGGAAAAATAACCGGATCAAATCCATTCATTCGTCTTTAAAGATCGAGGCAAATTCTCTTTCGCTAAGCCAGGTGCGTGATGTTATTAACGGGAAATTGGTTTTTGGAGAGGCAAAAGAAATACAGGAAGTAAAGAATGCATATAATGCCTATGAAAAAATAGCTGAAATAGATCCTTACAGCATAGAAGAATTAAAGAAATTTCATGGTATTATGACAAAATACATCGTAGAGGAATCCGGTGATTTCCGCAGTGGTGAAGAAGGTGTATTTAATGGTAAAGAGTGCATATTCATGGCTCCACCGGCACGCTTTGTTCCACAATTGATGAATGAATTATTTGGCTGGATGAAGAAAGAGAAAGATCAGATGCATCCGCTGATTTTGAGCAGCGTATTTCATTATGAATTCGGATTTATTCATCCTTTTACAGATGGCAATGGCAGGATGGCAAGGCTGTGGCATACAGCTATTTTGGCTAAATGGAATCCTATTTTTGAATATATTCCGATAGAAAGCCAAATTGAAAAATTCCAGGATGATTATTATGATGCGATTGCAAAATGCCATGTAGAGGGAGAATCTACGGTATTTATTGAATTCATGCTGACTCAAATAGATAATACTTTAGCGGAACTTTTGAATCAGATGACAGATAGCGCCACGGATGACGCTATTCTTGACGCTGATGGCGCTAATCATGGTGCTGATCATATGGAAGGCAGATTGTTATCAGGCTTGAAACAGAATCCGTATATTACACAGACAGATTTAGCTAAAGAATTATCGTTGTCAAGGAGAACTGTCCAGAGAATCATGAAAGAACTGATGAATGACGGCAAGATAAAGAGAGTTGGTTCAACCAGAACAGGTCATTGGGAAATAAATGATTGATGCAGAGGCATAGTTTCGAGAAATGGAGAATATCAGTTATCATGTAGCAGCTGGATCTATTGATGAAGATTTGCTTCGAAGAATTCTTGCTGCAATACTAACCTGTACGTATGATTCTGATGAAGAACTCAAATTGGATATTTTTAATGCAATATCTGTGGACGATGTTTTTTATTGAGTGGAGTTGTAATATGAAACCTAAGTCACCTAAGAGCCTGGAACTATATGACATTATGATAAAACGGGGATACCCAGCTGAGTTTTGTGACCAAATAACGAAAAATCTTAATACCGACTGGACAGCCGGACGGATGATAGGTTATTTGTCCCATTACAAAAAGCTGCCGCTTGAGGAAATTGCAGATGAAATGCTTGCAATACTAAGTGACCGCAACAGAATTATGCAGAAACATGAAATGGAAGAAACCAATGCCAGGTGGAATGAATTTTTGAATAGCAAAAGAATATAGGAATATTTACATAGCCGGAGCTGCCTGATTATCGGTTCCGGCTATTTTTCTGCCCTTCTCCGGCTGCAGGTGTACATGCGGACTTGGGAAGGGCCTTTTCTATCCGCAATTTTCATTACAAATGGCCCGGTCATCTGTAAATAAAAAAGATTATGTTCTTGTATTAGAATGCTATTTCAGGTATAATAATCCGAGTATAAGTCTGCAAAAGGGGCAGACGTTTCTACCAACCGCCAAACTGGTTGACTACATTTTACGTAGTCAACCTTTTTTTATGACAATAGAATGCTCGCAGAGCGTGCATTCTATTGTTTATGAAAGAATATTTTATGGGAGGAAACATAATGTATGATGTTGTAATTGTAGGTGCAGGACCGGGAGGAATATTTACTGCATACGAATTATTAGAGAAAAGACCGGATTTAAGTATTGCTGTTTTTGAAATGGGAAATGAATTAACAAAACGCCATTGTCCGATTGATGGTGACAAAGTGAAATCTTGTATTCATTGTAAAAACTGTTCTATCATGAGTGGTTTTGGAGGCGCAGGTGCATTTTCTGATGGTAAATATAATATCACCAATGATTTTGGTGGGACGCTATACGAGTATATTGGTAAAAAATCTGCATTGGAATTAATGGAATATGTAGACAAGATCAATCTTGCGTTTGGTGGAGAAGGAACAAAACTGTATTCTACTGCAGGATCAAGTCTGAAGACACGCTGCATGCAAAATGGTTTACATTTATTGGATGCTTCTGTTCGTCATTTGGGAACAGATATTAACTATATTGTGTTGGAACATTTATATGATCATCTGAAAGAAAAGATTGATTTTCATTTCAATTGTTTCATTGATAAAGTAGAAAAACTGGATAACGGATATCGAATTTATCATGAAGATTCCTATTATGATGGTAAAGAATGCGTTATTTCCGCAGGGCGCAGTGGAAGTAAATGGATGGAAAATGTCTGTCAGGATTTGGGCATTAATACGAATTCGAATCGTGTGGATATCGGAGTTCGAGTGGAACTTCCGGCAGGAATCTTTGCACATCTGACGGATGAATTATATGAAAGCAAGATTGTGTACAGAACCTCAAAGTATGAAGATTTGGTGCGTACCTTCTGTATGAATCCAAAAGGAGAAGTCGTAAACGAAAATACAAATGGCATTGTTACTGTTAACGGCCACAGCTATGAGGATCCGGCAAAGCAGACAAATAATACAAACTTTGCGTTACTTGTTGCAAAGCATTTTTCAGAGCCTTTCAAAGATTCTAATGGATATGGAGAAAGTATTGCTCGATTAAGCAATATGCTGGGTGGCGGCGTGATTGTCCAGCGTTTTGGGGATTTGATCAGAGGCCGGAGAAGTACAGAAGAAAGAATCAGCGAATCCTTTACCGTTCCGACTTTAAACGCAGCGGCAGGTGATCTGAGTCTTGTCCTTCCGAAACGTTTATTAGACGGTATTATTGAAATGATCTATGCTCTGGACAAAATCGCACCGGGAACTGCCAGTGATGATACCTTACTGTATGGTGTAGAGGTAAAATTCTACAATATGGAAGTGGAGCTGGACCACAACCTGATGACTCGCCATGAAGGACTTTATATTATTGGTGATGGCAGCGGTATTACTCATTCTCTGTCTCACGCTTCGGCAAGTGGAGTATATGTTGCGAGACAAATTATTTCAAAAATGTAGAGGTGACTGGGACGGAGCAATAAAAATTTATGGAAAAATGAGATTAAAAAGGCAGTGATTTCCTGTATTTAGGGCTAGTCACAGCGTCAGCGGCTTGGTACTATAGGGATAATACAATATTTTTCGGTAGTTGCACCTTTGTTTTATTTCATTTCAATGCAAAAGGAGAAGCTGCTATGCAGAAAAACACAGAACATATCCCGAACCGAGACGATGTTAGTACGGCGATTTTGCAGCATTTGGACGGCCTCCGTGGAATTGATATCCATTGTCACCATTTACCGGATGACCAGTTTCAGAACATGGGGGTGAAATTCTTATACGATCACAGCTATTGCAACTGGATGGATGATCTCCTGGGACTTCTGCATAGCTATTCCAATGTCTATGCAGATCTCTGCTGGCTGCCCCTTATCAGCACATCGGCAGCGAAACGATTCCTGCGGGAAGCGCTGGAGATCGGTGGAAGCAATCGCATCCTCTGGGGCTGTGATACATGGACCTCTGAGGAAAGTTACGGTGCTGTTTTGGCATTCCGTCGGGTGGTGTCGGAAGTGCTCTCAGAGATGTGTCAGGAAGGCTACCTCAGCTGTGAAGAGGCCTGCTATACGGCTGGACAGATCTGGCGCGGCAATGCGCTCAAGCTATTTGGCTTTGAAGACTGATGCAGGCAAGAGCAATCAGTTTGGCTGAATATCCTCATTTGTAAAATCAATATTGGTTCAGAGTTGGCGGAACCTGAGAAAACCGATGGTGTAGACTGATAACAGTCAAAGCCATCGGTTTTCTTTATCCAAATATCGTGGAGCAGATGCTGCTGTGAAAAAGAATACACAATGTTGTGGTAACAAAAATAGAAATCGGATTTCAGGGAAGTTATTTATGACAATTTATTATAGGTAAGGTATAATAAAGAACAAGAGATTCTTTTTAATAGGCATTTAGAAATTTGAAATAAGAGGAAGAATTAGATCGGTGAATGCGAATGTGATCAATGAATTGAAAAGCGGCCTGAGCGCCGCTTATATAAATGGTTCCTCTGCGGCAAATCTGGCGTATAAGCCGGCATTTGTATCGAATAATCCGGAAGAGGGGAAGAAGGTTATTTCATCCGTGGAGGATGAGCTGTTGCGCTGCGAAGAATTTCAGATCAGCGTTGCATTTATCACGATGGGCGGTGTGACACCACTCCTGCAGACATTAAAAGAGCTTGAAGAAAAGGGCGTTGGGGGGCAGATCCTTACGACAAATTACCTGAATTTCAGCGAACCGAGAGCACTTGAAAAACTCAATGGATTAAAGAATATTACATTGAAGATGTACGATGTGGAAGCAGCAGGAAATGGGTTTCATACGAAAGGATATATTTTCAAAAAAGAAGAAATTTACCGGATCATCATCGGAAGCTCCAATATGACAAGTGCGGCGTTGACGGTAAATAAAGAATGGAATACGAAACTGATTTCTACAGAAAGCGGAGAGATTGCAGAAGAAATTGTAGACGAGTTTCAGAATCTTTGGAACAGTGAGTATGCTTTACCCTATGATGATTTTTATGAAGTTTACAAAGAACGTTATAATATCGTAAAACACCAGAGAGAAATTGCCAAAAGCGAAGAAATCCTGTCGCTGGAGAAATATTCAATCAGCTGACCAGTGATGAGCGAGTAAGGCATATCATTGAGCAGTCAGAGTATTACGGATATAGCGGTGAGCGTGTAAAAGGACTTATTTTTTGCAGTCGTGTAAAAGAGTGCGAAGAATTGTCGAGAAAGTTTAATGCGCGCGGATATCGAACAGTTGCTCTTAGCGGTAAGGACAGTGAAGAAAAACGGCAGGAAGCATTTGAGAGACTGGCAATGGAGGAAACGGATGCAACGCAAGAGATGCAGCCTTTGGATTATATTTTTTCACGAGATATATTAAATGAAGGCGTGGATATCGTTGAGGTGAATCAGGTTATTATGCTTAGGCCGACCCAGTCTCCGATTGTATTCATTCAGCAGCTGGGACGAGGACTTAGAAAGGCGCCTGGAAAAGAATACGTTGTTATTTTGGATTTTATCGGAAATTACAATAATAACTTTATGATTCCGGTGGCTTTATCAGGAGACCGTACTTATAATGCGGATGTAATCCGCAAATATGTAATCAGTGGAAATAGTACAATACCCGGTGCATCAACAGTTCATTTTGATGAGATTTCCAAGGATAAGATATTTAAGTCTATCGACAAGATTAAAGGGATGAAAACACTGATCAAAGAAAGCTATGTTTCTTTGAAGAATCGGTTAGGACGGGTTCCGCTTCTGTATGATTTCTATGAAAATCAGGAAATTGACCCACTGGTAATTATCAGAGAATATAAAACATATGATGCCTTTATGGTGGCGATGGAACAGGATAAATACAAGAATGTGCTAAACGAACAGGAGAAATTAACGCTGGAGTATTTGTCCAAAACAGTTCTTTCTGGAGTGCGTCCTGATGAGCTTGTAATATTAAGTCAATTGCTCCATAGAGATCATATCGCAGTGGCAGATTTTATAAAAGAGTATCAAAATACCTATGGAATTGAAATCAGCACATCCCGGGTAAAGGAAGCAGTCCAGGTGCTGCAGGGACATTTTGTAAGTAAAGAAGCAGAATATCAGAAATATTGTCAGATTGATATTCTGGAAAACGATCCGGCAGGAATGATCAAAAGACTGCAAAGCTATACGGAGAGACTTACACATATTCCGTTCTATACACAGGTAGAAGATATTATAAAAGTCGGCATTGCCAGATATAAGGAAAAATATTTACCGGGGATAAAATCGGAGGATCCATTTGTATTATACGAAAAGTATTCCAGAAGAGATGTAAGCCTTCTTATGAATTGTGGTAAGGATTTATCTTCTATTATGTATGGTATGAAACGAATTGAAAATGATGTTTTTATTTTTATTACCTATCACAAAGAAGAAAGTCAGGATGAAAAAAACTATGTCGATGGAAAACCGGATTATGCAGATGCCTTTGAAGATAATCTGATTTTTAAATGGGATTCTCAGATTGGGAAAGGTCTGGACAGTTCCTATATGAAGGATGTACTTGGAGCAGATAGAAAGCATTTATTTGTAAAAAAATCAGATGCGGAGACCAGCTTCTACTATATGGGACAATTTGATGTATTAGAAGCCAGAAATGCCCAAAAGGAAGATAATCGTGGCCGCATGCAGCCAATTACGAAGGTCACTATGAAAATGCATCATGCAGTGCGTGAGGATTTATTAAGATATTTACAGTCACATATTACGGCATAATGGTTGGAGGAATAAAAGACATGAAAACAATCAAAGTAGTTGCAGCGGTTATTTGCGACAACATAAAGGAGAAGAATAAAATATTTGCGACGGCACGGGGTTACGGGGAATTAAAAGGGGGATGGGAATTTCCGGGTGGAAAAGTAGAACCGGGAGAAACACCGCAGCAGGCTCTTGTAAGAGAAATTATGGAAGAGCTGGATACAGAAATTAAGGTTGGTGAATGGATCGATACAATCGAATTTGATTATCCGACCTTTCATCTTTCAATGGATTGTTTTTGGGCGGAGGTTACAAAGGGCCATCTTGAGTTAAAAGAGGCAGAGGCGGCAAAATGGCTCACAAAGGATCAGTTAGACAGTGTTGCCTGGTTACCGGCAGATATTACATTGATCGATAAAATTCAAGGGTATATGAAATAAGTCAGTGCAATTTGACTGGCGATAGATTCAAGGAGAAGAGAATTTTTCTAAAAAATCCAGTAATTACTGATTGATTGTGTATAGACAGTGTCATATAATAAATATACAAGAAAGAGAGGTGCTTTTATGGAAAGTATGGGAATTGTTCAAGCGAGAACACCAGAGAGCGTAAAAGAAAACGCGACAAACATTTTAGAAAAGCTTGGCCTTAATATGTCTACGTATATCAATATGGCACTGAATCAGTTGATTATACAGGAAGGAATTCCTTTTGCTGTTAAGCTGGCAAAGTCATCCTATACGGATGAAGAGAAAATAAAGGAAGTGGCCGCAACCTTAAGGATGGAAGGTCTAAAGCTGAGTGACAGTGATCTTAGTATGCTGCAGAAGATTAAAAGTGGTAACATGAGCATTGATGATGCGAGAACGAAAATATTAAGCGAGGTATAATATGCCGGATACAAAATATTGTTATCCTGATACAGATGTACTGATCAATAAGCTTGATATAAGGGATCTTGATAAGTTTCATATATTTGAACGGAAGTTGACAATGCTTAGATTGCTGGAACTGCTGGACAAACCAATAAATGGTAAATTTGATTTCAAGCATTTGCAGGCTATTCATGCTTATATTTTCCAGGATGTGTATGACTGGGCAGGAAAAGTAAGAACCGTAGACATTGCGAAAGGAAATATGTTTTGTAATGTCAGATTTATTTCAAGTCAGGCTGATGTGATTTTTTCCGGACTTAAGGAAGAGCATTATTTAGCAGGACTGGATGAGGATATGTTTATTAAGCGGCTTGCGTATTATTTTTCTGAAATAAATGCGCTGCATCCGTTTAGAGAAGGAAACGGACGCAGTCAGCGAGAATTTATTCGTTCTCTGGCATTGAAAAACGGATATTTAATCTATTTTGACAGAGTATCGGAAGAAGAAATGTTATTAGCCAGCCAGAAGTCTTTTCTGTGTGACTATGAGGATATGGAAAAGATTATAGCAAAATGTATCAAGAAAAAGTAAATATAGAACAGGGCATAAGGCCGACCGGTGAACTACTTACTGACCGGTCTTTTCTTATGCCAAAAACAACAAAATCCGACAAAAATGAACAGCCGGAAATCATGAAAGATCAGGAGGAATTTTATTATGGCATTTTTTCAGAGCGCAGTAGGAACTTTACAGACATTTGTGATCGCACTGGGAGCAGGTATTGGAATCTGGAGTTTAATCAAGGAAAGGGAGTGAATATTACGGTGCGGCGGGAATACTCAATGAATTAAAAAAAGCCATGGCAGAGTCACGATGATGATTCTGCCATGGCTTTTTTTCTTTCATAGGAAAATGCGTCCTATGAAAGAAAAACGCTCCGCAAGGATCGCACTGTGGCGGAATGGTAGAATGTCGCTTACGCGACCCGCCGCAGGCGGAGAATCCTGCAGAGCAGGATTCTTTTTTAAGAAAATTGTTCAGAAAAGAGAGCTTAGTTTTTCTCGCGAAGGAACAGATACCAGTACAGGAAGCCGACAACGATGACACCGCCGAAGATATTGCCGATGGTGGCAGGGATCAGATTGTTGAGGATAAAGGTTCCGATATTTAAGCCCTCTGCAGCGATGCCGTATGCAGATGCGGTCATCATACCTGCGGGAATGTAGAACATGTTTGCAACACAGTGTTCGAAGCCGCAGAGAACGAATGCGGAGATCGGAGGGTATACGGCGAGAATTTTGCCGGAAACGTGGGTTGCGCTCATACCCATCCAGACAGCTACGCAGACCATAACGTTACACAGGATACCGCGGAAAAAGACCTCTGAAAAGCTCAGGGAAACCTTTGTGACAGCGGTATTTACCATGTTTTGTGCGAGCAGTCCGTCATACAGCCCGGGAATATGTCCGTATACGAACAGAACGGACACAAACAGGGAACCGATCAGGTTGCCGAGATAAACAAACAGGTAGTTTTTCATAAGTGCCTTAAAGGTGATCTTATGGTCGAGCAGGGAAATGACCATAAGGCAGTTACCGGTGAACAGCTCACTGCCGTTGCAGATAACCATCGCAAGTCCTGCCGGGAAAACGAGGGCGGATACGATCCGGGCTGCGGACGGATTGGTGATGTCTGCGGAAGCAACAGATGCTGCGGCACCCGCCAGTGCGATAAACATGCCGGCGAAGAAGCCAAGCAGCAGCATGTGCAGACCGGGAAGGTTGGCCTTGCGGACGCCGGCAATATCATAGTTTTTTGCAATTTGATCTGATGAAATCATGGGATTTGCAGTTCCTCCTTTTTGGAACCCACAGGTTCCTGTATTTTCTGCGTTCATTAATGGTAATATTGTAACATGCGCCCCGAAAAGCCGCAAGGAGACAGACTTTCTTGTATGGTAAAAAAAACATTTTTTCGTTACAGTTCACTCGTACCTTTTTGTAAGCAAAAATGAGCTGCGAAGCAGCGGAGAGCGTCGAAGACGCGCTTTTGCGAATGGCGCGTGTGAACTGCAACCATTTTTACAGCTTCTAAGCCGTAAAGCAGATTCCTTGCAGAATCATCCGTTCAGCTTTTTCCGGCGGATGCAGCGTTCTTCACGGTTTGCAAGCGCTTTGATTTTTCCTTCCAGCAAAATGGCGCGTCCTTTTTCATTTCTTGTATACACAACATCATAGGCTCCGATATACGGCTTCATGCATTTAGCGAAAAGCTGCGCGTCCTCCTTGCGCTTGGAAAAACATTCCGGAATGACATAAAATCCGTTCAGACCGCGGAAGCGTTTGGGACTTACCAGAAGGTAGCGCTGGTTATCGACCGCATCGAAAAAATCGTTGACACACTGCGCGAATAAGGCCTTATCGCGTCCGCTTCCTCCAGAAAGAAAAATAACATGATGATCAGAACCAGAAGTACCAGATACGACTTTGCAGTGCGGCTCTTCTAAAAGGTTTTGTGTCTCCAATGCTTTCAAAATGCCATTCCCGAATGCTTTGAGGCGGCGCAGTGGGCTTCCGAGCATGAAAAGCTTTGGAAAGGCTGCGATCAGGACGCCGCCTGTATACAGAGCCATAAAAAATCCGATGATGCCGGAGACTGCGGAACGCGAAGTAAAACCGGTTCCCAGAGCGAAAATCAGACCGATCAAAAGCAGGGCAGAGGTCAGAAGCAGCGCCCGGAGCGCATCCCAGAACAGGACAGAGGTCACATATTTATCCGGAATTTCATTGGTATTGACAACTTCCATTTTGTCGTACACGGCGAGAGAACGCATCCAGCGGTCTTTTAGCTCGCTGCGCTTTTGGGAAAGGGCGAGCATTTTCCGGTTCATGGAAGCTGAATTGCTTTTGGTAAAAGGAGGGCGGATGATGGAAAGGCGGTCGATGCCGTTTTCGATGGTATCTTCCGTATAATGCAGTCCGAGAAACTGCTCCATGCGCCGACAGAGCAGCGTGTAGTCCTCGCTGATTGTGTCCTCCGGGTTTTGCTGTACTTCTTTCCGGGGCTTTAGGCAGACGAGATGCCAGATATTGCTCGTTTTGTTCGGGTTTTCTTTCCAGACGCGGATGGCGCGGCCGCGCATCTGATTGCTGAGCATAAAGGAGCCGACAAAGCTTGCCAGAATCAGGGAATTGATGCAGGGAGAATCCCAGCCTTCGCCGAGCAGGGATTTCGTGCCGATCAGAACCTGCATTGCGCCCTGGGCAAAAATGGCAGTAACAGCTGCGGTGAGGGCGTGCGCGTCCCCCGTGGCGGTCACTTTTAAGTAGTCGTTTTCCGAAAGGCTGCCGATGGCAGAAAACGTGAGTTTGATTTTTGCGTCGGTCTGCTGCAGCAGCGCTTCTTTTGCCTCTGCCGGGATGATGACGACACTTCCACATAAAACACCCAACCGGATTGCTTTGTGCTGCTTTTCGTTTTCCCTGCGGAGCATTTCAAAAAAGGGAAGAACGCCGAGGGACGCGATCGTCGCTTCGGGATTGCCGATTGCTTTTTCATATTCTTTTCGGATATAATCGGTCAGAATCAAAAGACGCAGGGAGCTGCCCATCGAATCGTACTCCGAAAATACGATATCACGGATGCTGTTGGCTTTGCCGAGGGAATTGGTGAGCAGCTTTTCGACTGCTGCACTTTTGGTCAGGATGACTTTTTTCTTTTCGATCAGACCCTGGGATTTTAGCTGGTCGATCAGCATTTCCCGGTAAACCTTATCACATAGATAGGAATCGGTGTCATCGTATAAAAAGCCCTGCAAAAGCCGTTCCATCCACTTCGCGCCCATGGCGGGCAGCTTTTTTGTCCCGAGCAGTCGTTGCAGACGCGCAGGGAATGCTGCATTTTTGCTCTGCAGATAAATCAAAATTGCCTCGAGATATTCCGGATCGTCGAGAAGAAGGTCATCCGAAATCTGACCGTTTAAACCTTTGTGGGTCTCAATCACAGTGAGCAGCTGGGAATCTTGCATCAGGCTTTGCAGCATCTGACTGCTGCGCTCTTCAAATTTTTGAATTTCTTTTGTTTCCTCTGCAGTCGGATAATTGAAGTAGACATAATCCTGATGCGGGCAGAGACTTCCCTCTTTTACCAGCTCCGGAATCGTGATTTCCTCGTCGATATCTCCGCACATATTCATGTAGCGCGTCCACATCGCAGGCGTGGAATCATAGGGCGGGGTAGCGGTCAGGGAAATGGTTCTCAGGGAAGAAAGCTGCGATTGGAAGGCTTCGAGGGATTTCCACCATTCGCTGCGCAGATGATGGCAATCGTCGAGGCAAAGCAGTTCGATGTTGGCATTTTTCATGGTTCGAACTAAGTCAAAGTCAGAATAATCGACTTCTTCGCTGTCGGTCGGGGCGGTATCCTCGCCGGGCGTTTCCGTGCCGCAAAAACGGGTCATTGCACTGTGAAGCGCCTGATAGGTTGCGACCGTAATGGTCTTCGGCTGCTTCAGGCTCAGGGAGACGTAATCCTCCAGTGCGTATCCGTCGCATAAAAAGGCTTCCTGAATCCTTGCTGCCCACTGTTCCCGAATCGTGATGGAGGGTGCCAAAATGAGCGTGTTCGCATTCAGGCGTTTGATCAGTTCGATGCCGAGGGTCGTTTTGCCGGAGCCGGGCGCGGCGACGATGTGGATTTTGTCGTCGGACAGATAGCGGCTGACATTTTGCAGAACCCGCGCCTGGTAGCTGCGCCAGGTTCCGTGAAATTCCAAAATTCCTTCATAATTCATAAGAGGTTCTCCTTAAAGAATCAGTTCCTGAAGTTTTATTAGAAAGGCGCGACTATTTTATTCTATCTTATGGTGCGCTTATCCTTCCTGTCAACTCATTTCCCAGCTTTACGAAACCGGGAAATGGCGCTATACTGACGGTAATACGATGCACGGTCACAGTATTATGTAAACTGAAGAAAAGGTGGAAACAGTATGGAACGACCACAGGCAGAATGGCTGATTGAGTTTTTGGAAAAAGCCGGAAAGTTAAAATCGGTGCCGCGGCATTGCATTACACCGGAAGGCGTGCGGGAAACGGTCGCGGGACATTGCTGGAGAGTTTCTCTGATGGCGTGGCTGTTGAAAGAGGAATTGCTGGACGTCGATATGGAAAAGGTAATCCATATGTGTCTGCTGCACGATCTCGGAGAAGCGGTAACGGGCGATATCCCAGCATTTGAAAAAAAGGAACAGGATCGCAGCGTGGAGCGAAAAGCCGTGGATGGACTGCTTTCGATGCTTCCGGGCAAAACCGGTGAAGAGGCGAAAGTGCTTTTTGCAGAGATGAATGTGCTCGAGACAGAGGAAGCGAAGGTTTACAAAGCGCTGGATAAGCTGGAAGCTGTGATCGCCCATAACGAAAGCGACATCAGCACCTGGCTGCCGCTGGAATATGAGCTGCAGCAGACCTATGCAGCGGAAAGCGTCAAGGGCTTTCCGATTTTGGAGGAAATCCAGAGGCTGGCAGTAGAAAAGACGCTGGAAAAAATTGCGGAAGAAAAAGCGGGGAGGAATCCGGAGGATGGAAGAAGAGAAGAATAATGTAGAGAATTCTGCAGAACCCACAGGCGATCAGGCGGTTGATCTGCAGTCGTCAGGCGATCAGGCAGCTGATGCGCAGCCGTCAGCCGCGGTGCCGCTGCAGCCTGACAAACCGCTTTCTGGCAAAGAACTGCGGCGTCAGAAAAAAGAAGCCGCCGCAGCGCAAAAGGCTGAAGCTGCCGCACAGAAAGCACGGGAAAAAGCCGAGGCAGAAGCGCAGAAGGCACGCGAAAAAGAGGAATCGCTCGCTGCGAAGCTGCAGCGCCGCCAGGAGAAAAAAGAATACCGACAGGGCGTCCGTCAGGAACGCGCACAGGAAATAAGACTGCTTTGGCATATCGTGGAATTCGTCATGCTTGTGACGTTTATTGTGCTTGCGATTGATCAGGTGGGATTGTACGGATTTTTGTTTGTATGGTTCTTTATCGCGCTTGCAGCGGCATCCATTGTGCTGCTGCTTGCAGGACTGATCCGCGCGTTTCGTAAAAAACGCGCCGGGATCATGATTTTGGTATCCCTGATCGGAATCATCGGATGTATTGCGTGGTTTATTTTTCTGGTTTCGTCAAAATTGATCTGAGCGTGCCAGAACGAAAATTAGGAGAGTCGCATGGCTCTCCTAAAATTTTATTCATGACAATAGAATGCTCGCAAAGCGCGCATTCTATTGTTTCATAGGAAAATGCGTCCTATGAAATAAAAACGCTCCGCGCGGATGCGCACTGCAGCGGAATGGAAGGATGCGCGCTCCGCGCAAGGGTAGATGGTTGCTAAAGCAACCGCGCCTCGGCGCAAGAATGTGCCAAGGCACATTCTTTTTTAGAAAAACAGATTCAAAAAATGGCTGAACAGGGAAACGCCGGAGGAAAATTCTGCGTTTATAAGGAGTAGGAACGTACATTGCGCCGGGAAATGCAGAATTGCGACCCCGCGTGGTTTACACGATCGGAACCCCTGCAGGCAGCATAATTGATTCAGCAAAAAAGCAGGCCGCAGTCGCGGAAGAGGAGAGGAACAATGGAGGACGATAAAATCATCGCCCTTTACTGGGCACGAAAGGAAGAAGCAATTTCGGAAACGGACAGAAAATACGGCAGCTATTGCCGCAGCATTTCTTTCCGGATTTTAAACGATAAAGAGGACAGCGAGGAATGCGTCAACGATACCTGGCTGCATACCTGGAACGCGATTCCCCCCGGGAAACCGGAATTTCTGGCGGGATTTCTGGGAAAAATAGTGAGAAACCTTTCGATCAGTAAATATCGGGCAGGGCATGCCCAAAAGCGCGGAAGCGGCGAGACGCAGGCGCTTTTGGACGAACTGGAGGAATGTATTCCATCCGGCAAAAGTGTAGAGGACGAGATCGAGGGCAGGGAAACCGCCGCAGCGATCAATCGTTTTCTGGAAACACTGGACGCCGAAAGCCGGAAAATATTTGTCCGGCGGTATTTCTGGGCAGAGCCGGTTAAGGAGCTGGCAGGCAATTTGAATATCAGCGAGGGCAAGGTAAAGTCGCAGCTGTTTCGGATGCGGGCGAAGCTGAAAATGCATCTGGAAAAGGAGGGGATTGCACTGTGAAAAAGAATGAAAAGCTTTTCGACGCCATCGGACAGATCGATGAGCGATATATTGCGGAGGCGCTGGAACCGATGTATCAGGAAAGCGTAGGGACTTCGGATGAAAATAAAGCGGCGATGCCCAAAAAAGGAAAATTGTTTTTTTACCGACAGCGGCGCACAGTGGCGGCAGCAGCTGCTCTCGTTATCTGCATTGGCGCAGCCGGAATTGCACAGTGGCGGCTGCATTCGGAAGAACCCGGACCGGAGATGGCGGCCTATGATATGGAAGGGCTGAGTGCGGAGGATGGAATTGCACTGCAGGCAGAAGATGCAGCGGCTGTTGCTCCGGATGCGGACGAAAATCAGGGGGCGGCAGCCGACCAGAATGCGGTACAGGGACGTATGGCCAACAACGCAGAGACCTGTTTCGCAGAAATTTATCTTGAGGTTGCAACGGCAAACTCCGGAAAAATTACCTGGCGGATTGTCAATGAAAGTGACACAGAAACCGTCGGCTGGGGAACAGATTATACGCTGGAACGTTTCACAGAAAACGGTTGGGAAATTGTTGAAAATTCCGACGCAGCTTTAGAAACACAAAAAGAAAGCAGTCAGGCGGTCGCAGGAGAAACCAAAGAAGGAACACTGGATTTGGCTGCTGATGGTATCCGGCTGGAGGCAGGGCAGTATCGTCTGAAAAAAGAATGCCGGATTTTTGACGACGAAAACAGCCGCCAGACCGAGCTGACCGCAGAATTTCAGGTTGAACCGTAACCTTTGGCTATAAAGATTTTATTGTGTGCCACAGGTTGTTTTCGAAACCTGTGATTCTGACATCATGATTGTCACAGAGCTGATTTTGTGGTAAACTGATAACAGTTTAGACACAGCGGTGGAGAACTCTGTGAAGCAGGCTTTAAGGCCGGGGCTTTTGACTCAGACATCATAATTCATGACAATAGAATGCTCGCAGAGCGTGCATCCCATTGTTTTACAGGCAGGAAAAGGAGGACAGACGGAAGATGGACGGAACATTTTTTCTTTTGGCAGGCGGACTGCTGATCATTCTTTTTGCAGTAATTGTGGCGGTTGTTTCCTCTGTGACATCGGCAGTAGCGGCGGATGTAGACGATGAGGAAGACTGATTTTCCTGAGAAAAGCGGCAGAAAAGCGGCGATTCAAAATATCAGACGAAGATAAAAGGGCAGCAGGCGCAATAAAGAGCCTGACTGTCCTTTTTAAAGTTTATGCCCGGATATGTTTAAAAAGCAGAACGAATAAATTTTACGGCAAGACGAGCTTTTTATCTTTCCATTTCGATATCTATACAAATAGTTTGTAAAATCTTGACAAAATACAAACTAACTGATTGTAAAATGCTGGAAAATACAAACAGTTAGTTTCTCTTCATCTGTGCAGCCAGAAGGTATGATAAGAATATCAGACTAAATTCTGGAGGTGGACATCATGGAGAAGGATGTTTATGTCAAAATTGGTGAACGGCTCCGAAAGCAACGCAGGATAATGGGCCTGACGCAGGAGCAGGCAGCAGAGCTTCTTGGAGTATCAACCACCTATTATGGGGAGATTGAGCGTGGAAACCGCAAACTGACAATTCCGCGGATTCTGACCGTTTATGAAAAGATGAACCTTGAACCTACCTATCTTCTGACCGGAGAAATCCTGACAGACAAGGTTTATGATGAAATTTTTGATGGTTGTCCCAGAGAAAAGGAGCAGGCCCTGGAGGAGGTACTTAGAAGTATTTCACGCCTGTACTGAAGACCGACTGTTTCGAGACAAAGGGGGACCATGATGAGTGGGGAGAAGAATTCGTTTGATAACTTTGAAGAACTGTATACAAACTGTTATTGGCTTGTATACCGATATGTCCGTCATATGATTGAAAAAGATCTGGCGGCAGCAGAGGATGTGACACAGGAGGTGTTTCTGGTTGCATATCAGAAATGGCAGGAGGTGCGCAGACATCCGAATCAGAAAGGTTTTTTGCTGCTGACAGCTAAAAATAAATTGAAAAAATGGTATGAGCAGCAAGGAAAAATACAGACAGAAGGCCCAGGGCAGGAAGAAAAAGCTGCCCGAAGGCCGGATTCCGGTCAGGAAGGATATTATGTACAGGCAGAATGGAACGCCTTTCTGGAGCAAATTTTTTCCATGCAGGAGCTTTTGATCTGGAAGTTTTATTATGAAAACGGATTTTCCTGCGCGGAGATTGGGGAAAAGATTGGAATATCGGAAAGCAACACAAAAGTCAAGCTGTTCCGAATGCGACAAAAATTAAAAAGCTGTATGGAGGAGTAATCTGACAGGCAGGGGTATGAAGAATCCGGGGATGATTTTGGAAGGATAGCTGTTCGCAACGTATGACTGGCAACAAAGAAGGAGGACAGAAACGTGTCTGAAAAGAAGAATTCACTGGAAGAGAAACGTATTCTGCAGAAAAAGCTGCAATGGTATACGCTGGAAGCGGAGGATGGGGAGTTTAACGCGACGGAAGTGGAGGCAATGTTGGAGCGTTTGGATGAGCTGGAATCGCTGCCGGAAAAGGAGGACGGAGCAGATTTTTCGGAGCCCAAAGAAGCTTTAAAGCGGTTTTACCAAAAATATGCAGGGGAAAATGTGGAAAATTGAGTAAAAAAAAGAGGGCGGATGTGGAAATCCGGTCTCTTTTGTTTTGACAACGTATAGGCGCTATGTTAAACTTAGGAAAGTAAAAAGTGGGGCAATATACCCGATTTTGAAAAAATATAAGACGGAAAAATGGAACGTTCGCGGAATATTTTGAAATTCTGTACCGAAGACACAGCTGCGGATACCTGACCGATAAGATAAAATCATGAGGTGAGTACCTTGGATAAGTACGAATATAAGCTGCGCCTTGAAGAGATCAAGACGCTGAACAAAAAGGGCCGTTTTCAGGAGTCCGCACAGATTGCGGATACGATCGACTGGAAAAAGGTCCGTAATACCTCCACACTTGGAATTATCAGCGATGTTTATAAGATAAACCGAAGATTTGACGACGCCAGGGAGATCCTGCTTCTGGCAAATGAAAAAAGTCCGCAGAACAGGCGGATTGTCTATGCGTTGTGCGATCTGGCGATCAAGACCGGCCAGGTTGTGGAAGCTGTGGAATACTATAAGCAGTTTGTACAGCTTTCGCCAAACGATAACAGTAAGTATATCCTGTTGTATAAAATTTATGAGGCACAGGATATCAGCCTGGAAGAGCGGATCGCTGTTTTGAAAGAGTACAAAAAACGCGAATATAATGAAAAGTGGGCATATGAGCTGGCATTTTTGTATCACAGGGTCGGACTTGCCACGGAGTGTGTAGAGGAGTGCGATCAGCTGATCCTCTGGTTCGGTGAGGGCAAATATGTGCTCAAGGCGATGGAGTTAAAGCGCCTGTATGTACCGCTTTCGCCTGCACAGCAGCAGCTTTACGACAGTCAGTACGGCGGCAGAAACGCAGTAGAGGAAGAACCGCAGGAAGCGCCTGCACAGGAACAGACTCAGGCAGTCCGGTCTGCTGAAAGCAAAGAAAAAGCAGATCTGGATATCCATGTAAAACCGATGGATATGGGACAATATAATACGATCAATTTACAGGAAGCGCTTGCCGCGAGCATGCGTGACGTGTTTGCGGTTGACAGGGAAGAGGTAAAGACGGCTTCCCCTGAGCAAGAAGAACCTGACCTGATGAAAAATCAGCAGACCGTTTACGCTGCAGAAAATGGAAATGGGGAATATCAGGAAGACATTTCCCGTGTCCTTGAAGAATCTGACCAGTGGGACGCACAGGCAACGGGACAGCTCGATACGGAAGAGACGAAGCTGGCGGCAGATGCAGTGGACGCGGCAGAGTCCGTCAGCGTGCAGCCTACACAAAGCACACCGCAGGTGTATGCTGACGTAGAACCGACATTACCTGTCGCATCGTCCAGCGAGGCATGCGCTTACGTTGCCGAGCCGGTAAACGCGCAGCCTGAGGCACCCATCCTCGCGGCGCAGCCCGCGCCGGAACAGACTTCTGCGGTGACAGATCCTGCGGATGCCGGAATGCAGGAAATCCATCCGGCGGTGGTGGAGACTCCCTGGATGCCGATGGAAACCGACAAAATCGAACACGTACAGGGCGTGGAAATACAGGAAAAGGCTGCGGCAGTCCCGGAAAGACAGCCGGAAAGGAAGGCTGTTGTGGGAAACACTAAGATAGAACGCCAGACGACCGGCCAGATGAACATCGAAGAGGTGCTCAAGGAATGGGAACGGCTGAAAAAGGAAAATGAAGAAAAGAGAAAACAGGAAACCAGACAGTGGATGCTCCAGCAGACAGGTTCCCTGTTTGATGATTTTGATGAAAGCTCCAGAAACGGCGTGCTGGAACAGCTGCAGAGAGAAGAATCCCTGCCGGTAGAAGAGGAGAAAGCTCCTGCAAATGCTGAAAATCAGGAAGCGCCTGTAGGAGACAGAGCTGCTGTAGAGACGACTGCAGCAAAAGCACCGCTTGTCGATCCATCCAGAGAAACCGAGACGGAAGAACTCGAAGAGATCGAGGAAGCGCCGCCGGTGGCGGATGCCGCACAGGGCTACACAGAGCAGAATGCAGAAACAGAAGCGCAGGATGCAGAGCCGGTACAGCGTTATGCGAAACAGGCCGCACCGGAAAGGATCGGAGCACCTGCAACAGAAGAAACCAAAGCACCGCGTCAGGAAGCACCTACACCGCAGCCGGAGACCTCCGGAGAAGAAAAGCAGCTGCAGGAGCGTGTATCCCAACAGCAGGCAGCCGAGCGTGTGCGCAGCATGACAAAGGCAGAACGCAAGCTTTTTGCCCAGTTCATCCCGACCAAACGCGCAATGCGCCAGCTGGTCGCAGCGCTGGATGAAATCAGCCTTTCTGCGTACACCGGAAACGTTGTGATTACCGGTATGCCAGGCTCCGGTACACTGAAACTGACAAAATGTATGATCCGCGAAATTCAGGCGTCCGACGGAAACTTCTCCGGCAAGGTTGCCAAAGTGAACGCGGAGCTGATCAATAAAAAAGATGCAAAAGCGCTTGTGGAAAAGGTTGCAAACGGCGCGCTCGTCATTGAGAAAGCCGGAAAGCTTTCCAACGAGGGATGTGAGAAGCTTGCAGACGCATTGAATCAGGAACATACCGGCATCATTGTATTTGTATTGGATGAAAAACGGGCGATCGACCGTTTATATAAGAAAAACGGAAGACTGATGGAAAGCTTTACCGCGCGGTTTGATATCGCGGCGCTGGACAGCGCAACGCTGGTAAAATACGGCTGTCAGTACGCATATACACAGGAGTATTCGATCGACGAGCTCGGCAGGCTCGCCCTGCATACCAGAATCGAGGATATGCAGACCAGTTCGCATGCCGTTACGGTGGGGGAAGTGCGTGACATCGTGGATGAGGCGATTGCTCATGCAAACCGTAAGACGATCGGACACTTTATAGATATTGTGCTTCGGAGACGCTACGATGAAGATGACATGATTATTTTGCGGGAGAAAGACTTTATCTGAGCGTTTCAAATATATCCAAACAGGGGGTTATTATGGCAAAGGCAAAGACAGCGAAAGCAGTAAAAGCGGCGAAAGTGCCGGAAACGGTATACATTTCGGAGGCCGACCAGTATCTGTTTGCTCAGGGGACGCATTACGATATTTACAAAAAGCTGGGCGCACATCAGTCTGTAGAAGACGGGAAGAAAGGAATGAGCTTTGCCGTCTGGGCACCGCACGCAGCCAGCGTTTTTGTGATTGGAACGTTTAACAGCTGGAATGAGACTGCAAACCAGATGGAAAAGCTGGGACCCGGCGGAATTTATAAGACGTTTATTCCGGACGTTGGTCTGGGAGAGCTTTACAAATTTCTGATTATCACGCCGGACGGCAGAAAGCTGTACAAGGCAGACCCGTTTGCAAACCAGGGGGAGGTACGTCCGGGAACTGCTTCTGTTACGACAGATATTACCAATTTTAAATGGTCGGACAGCAAGTGGATTGAAGAAAGAAGCGCGCAGGATCCGGAAAAAGCGCCGGTTGCAATTTACGAGTGTCACATCGGTTCCTGGATGAAGCATCCGGAAACGGAGGATGGATTTTATAATTACAGAGAATTTGCGGATCGTATCGTAGAATATCTGAAAAAACTGAAATATACCCACATCGAGCTGATGGGAATCGCAGAGCATCCGTTTGACGGCTCCTGGGGCTATCAGGTAACCGGCTATTATGCACCGACCTCCCGTTACGGAACACCGGAGGATTTTGCATATCTGGTCAACACGCTGCATCGCAATAAGATCGGTGTCATTTTGGACTGGGTACCTGCCCATTTTCCAAAGGATGCCCATGGTCTGGCAGATTTTGACGGCGAGGCACTGTTTGAATATCCCGATCCCAGAATGGGCGAGCATCCTGAGTGGGGAACAAAAGTATTCAACTATGCCAAGAGCGAGGTTAAGGGCTTCCTGATCACAAATGCCCTGTATTGGATTAAGGAATTCCATGTAGATGGTTTGCGAGTGGATGCGGTTGCCTCTATGCTGTATCTGGATTATGGCAGAAAAGATGGAGAATGGGTGCAGAACCGTTACGGCGGCAATAAAAACCTGGATGCGATCGAATTTTTCAAGCATTTCAATTCCGTGATCCGTGGAACTTATCCGGGTATCATGACGATCGCAGAAGAGTCTACGGCGTGGCCAAACGTGACCGGAAAAATCGGCAGTGACAGCCTTGGATTTACGTTTAAGTGGAATATGGGCTGGATGCACGATTTCTGCGAATATATGAAGCTGGATCCTTATTTCAGGAAGAATGATCATCATGCGCTGACCTTTGCGATGTCTTATAACGATGCGGAGGACTATATTTTACCGCTGTCTCACGATGAGGTCGTACATCTGAAATGCTCGATGGTCAACAAAATGCCCGGCTACAAGGTGGACAAGTACGCAAACCTGCGCGTCGGCTATACTTATATGCTCGGACATTCCGGCAAAAAGCTTTTGTTCATGGGACAGGAGTTCGGACAGGAGCGCGAATGGAGTGAGGCCCGTGAGCTGGACTGGTTCCTGCTGCAAAATGAGCTGAATCAAGGACTGCAGGATTACGTGGCAGAGCTTTTAAAGCTTTATCGAAAATATCCCTGTATGTATGAGATCGACAACAGCTGGGACGGTTTTGAGTGGATCAATGCGGATGATGCAGATCGCAGCACTTACAGCTTTATTCGTAAAACCAGTGGAGAAAAGACAAAGAGACTGCTTTTTGTATTGAATATGACGCCGGTAGAGCGTAAGGATTACTGCGTTGGGGTACCGGAAAAGAAGAAATATAAGCTGGTGTTAAACAGCGCGGAAAAACGCTTTGGCGGCAGCGGAGAAGAATTGAAAACCGATTATACAGCAACTGCAGAGCCCAGCGACTACAAGCCGTACCGGATCACCTTTGACCTGCCTGCATATGGCGCACTGGTATTTGCATTCTGAGAAATGCGTTGTGCGGGTATTCTGATGCCGCAACCAATAGAATACACGCATTGCAGATATTGTTAGAGAGAAAAAAGGACCAAGGGTTCCAAGGGGAATCCAGGGTCCTTTTTTATTCATGACAATAGAATGCTCGCAGAGCGTGCATTCTATTGTTTCATAGGAAAATGCGTCCTATAAAATAAAAACGCTCCGCGCGGATCGCACTGCAGCGGAATGGAAGGATCTTATGCGCCAAATTACACGTCTCCTGCAGAGACTTTATCAAGTCCATTCCACTGATTGAGGAGATAACGGTAACGTTTCATGGCGGCATTGAGCTGAAAAATGTAGCAGTCGATCAGATCGGGATCGGTCGCGTATTCGAACCCGGCATAGGCATTGTCCAGCTCCCATTTGGCGAGCTGCAGATTGTTTCTCAAGGCTTCTTCGGGCGTTTTTGAGGCAAGCTCAGCGGACGGTCTGCCGCCGATGCGAAAAGAAACTTTCATGTGTGTTCCTCCCGGACAGATAAAGTGGTAACGTTCGAAATCCCCGGTATTCTGACAGCTTTGGCAGGGGAGTTTGTTACAGTATAGAGAAAAACTGGAAGAAATATACATCCGGACAATGAATATCCGGGCAGGGAGAAAAAATATCTGCGGTTGTTTCCATCGTATGATACGAATATCTGCGTGACAGGCAGGAATATATATAGATCAACGAAGTCCGGGCGGGAGGGCTTATGAAAAAGGGAGCGGAGCTTGCGCTGAATTTTATGCTGCGGCTGGTTTTTGGAATGATCGCCATTTGTTTGATAAACGGATATCTGCAGGAAAAAGGACTGGATGCGTGCGTCGGAATCAATGCGCTGAGTGCGTTGACGTCTGGATTTCTCGGACTACCGGGTGTTGCATTGTTGTACGGCGTGCGGGTGTATTTGATGGGGTAAAAATACATAAAGATTGCATACCGGGTTTGTCAAAATGTCACAAGTAACATTTAAGGTACTATCTTGCGCTGGACAGTACAGAAAATCCGGTCTATACTTTGTCTTACCATCAGGCGGGATCAATGCAGAGGCATCTGATCCCGGTCCATACCGCTGATTAGCGGTTCTTATATTTTCTGAATTCTGTATTCTGTTATTTAGGAAATTACCAGGAGGAATACGAACAATTGAATAGACGGACATTGGCGATTTGCGATCCGGAGGAGGCGTATGCATGCAGGCTGATGGATGCGCTGAGCAGACGGGAGGATTTTCCGTTTGAGGTGTTGGCTTTTACGGGAGCAGAGCGTTTACAGGATTCTCTCGCCCGAAAGCCGGTACAGATTTTGCTGATCGCGCAGGGGCTTTTTCGGGAAGAGATGAAGGACTGGGTACGGCATGTCATTTTGCTGCAGGAGGAAGAAAACAGCCCGGTACAGGAGCTTCCGTGCGTGAGCAAGTACAGCAGTGTGCTCCGGATTGCCAAAAAAGTCACGGAGACGGCGATGCAAACAGAGAAATTGCCATTTTTGCAGACGGTAGGGAAGGCTTGCGTGTACGGATTTTATACGCCGGTAGGACGCAGCCTGCAGACAACGCTTGCGCTGACGATGGGACAGCTTCTGGCGGCAAATAAGAGGGTACTGTATCTGAATTTTGAATGCTGTGCAGGGCTGACCGAGATGCTTGGAAAACAGGCGGATAACACAGAGTTTACAAGTTTGCTGTACTATTTGCAGGAGTCTAAGGAGCAGTTTTTAGGCAGACTGTATCAGGCAGCGGAGTGCATCAACGGAATGGATTTCATTCTTCCGGCGTCATGCGGGTACGATCTGTACGGAATCGCCAGAGAGGAATGGCGGCGTCTGCTGGATTTATTGGATGACGGGCAATATGACGTCATTCTATTGGATCTGTCGGATGGGGTGCAGGGATTATTTGATGTCCTGCGGCGTTGTACGAGGATTTACACGATCGTACGGGAGGACGGCTTTGCCGCCGCGAAGCTTGCGCAGTATCGGGAGACGCTGGAACGGACGGATTATTCGGACGTCTGGGAGCGCTCGAAAAAGTTAAAATTGCCATTTTTCTGCCAACTGCCCAAGGACATCGGAAATCTGTCGTCCGGGGAGCTGGCGGAATATACGAAGAAAGTGTTGGATGCAGATGAGCAGGGCGGTGTATGAACAGTTCCGCGTGCAGGTGAAGCAGGAAATTCTGCAGAAGCTGGACTGCGGACAGGATTTTTCGGACGGGCAGGTACGACGGCTGATAGATGAAAGGCTCTGCAAAAGCGACTGCATCGGCAGGCTGGACGTGGCAGAGCGAAGAAAGCTTGGCAGAGAGCTGTTTGCGGCAATTCGCGGTTTCGATGTACTGCAGGAGCTTCTGGAGGACAAGCGGATTACAGAGATCATGGTCAATGGACCGGATCGGATTTTTATCGAAAAGGACGGCAGGCTTACGCAGTGGCAGGGACGGTTCGAAAGTCCTGCACGGCTGCTGGATGTGATTCAGCAGATTGCGGCGGGCTGCAACCGGGTTGTCAATGAAGCGTCTCCGATTCTGGATGCAAGGCTTTCCGATGGTTCACGGGTAAACGTCGTGCTTTCTCCGGTTGCGTTAAACGGTCCTGCGATGACAATCCGGCGGTTTCCGGAAGAGGGAATGACGCTGGACAGGCTGGTGGCGCTTGGGTCGATTACAGAAGAATGCAAAAGCTTTCTCGAACTGTTGGTAAAGTGCCGGTACAACATTTTTATCAGCGGGGGTACGGGGAGCGGAAAGACGACGTTTTTAAATGCGCTGTCGCAGGCGATTCCGCCGGAGGAACGAATCGTGACGATCGAAGACAGCGCGGAGTTACAGTTAAAATATGCGCAAAATTTAGTTTCTCTCGAAACCAGAAACGCCAACATGGAGGGATGCAGAACGATTTCCGTGCGGGATCTGATCCGCAGCAGTTTAAGAATGCGGCCGGATCGGATTATCGTCGGGGAAGTTCGCGGTGCAGAGATCTGCGAGCTGCTGACCGCCTACAATTCCGGGCACGCCGGGAGTATGTCGACCGGGCACGGAAACACAGCGCGGGACATGCTGCTTCGGATGGAGACCATGCTCCTGATGGGAATGGACATTCCATTGTCTGCCATACGAAGACAGATCGCATCGGGAATTGATATTTTAGTGCATCTTGGAAGGATGCGGGACAAAACCAGAAAGGTACTGGAAATCGCAGAAATTACAGGATTTTCGGAAGGGGAGATTACGACCAGGACGCTGTATGCCTTTGAAGAGGACGAAAACAGTACGCGGGAAAAGGTCAGCGGCAAACTGGAAAAGAAAGGAGAACTTTGTCATGTGGAAAAGCTGGAAGCGGCGGGCTTTGGCTGAGAATAAAACAGACTATTCCAAATACCGGTTTTCCTGGCAGGAATATTTGCTCTGCTTTTTCAAAGCATTTTTTGCAACAGGCGCTTTTACAGGGATGTTCTACCGGTCATGGCTTGGAATGCTGGCGTTTCCGGCAGTATGGAAGGTTTTATACGGACGCGACAAAAAGAACAGAATTCAAAAAAGAAAGGAAAGACTCTCTCTGCAATTTAAGGATACTATCCTGATGGTAACGGCAGGTATCCAGGCGGGGAGCTCCATAGAAAATGCGTTCCTGGATGTGGAACGCGAAATCGGCGTCCTTTACGGACAAAATAGCGAGATGGGACAGGAGCTTGCACTGATTCGCAAGGGACTGACAAACCGGGTGGCGCTGGAGCAGATGCTTCTGGATTTTGGCAGGCGCAGCGGCATCGAAGAAATCCGGGATTTTACAGAGGTGTTTGCAACAGCGCGACATCTGGGCGGCAACTTAAAGGAGATGATTCAGAGAACGGCAGACCTGACGGGACAGCGGATGGAAACGCAGCGGGATATTGCGACGATGCTGGCATCGAGAAAATATGAGCAGAAGGTGATGATGCTGATTCCGTTTTTACTCTACGGCTATATGCAGGTGTCGTCGAAGGGATTCTTTGACGGACTGTATCATAACCCGGCAGGAATCGCGATTATGACGGTCTGCCTCGGGCTGTATCTGGCGTCGTGCGTGCTGGCGGAGAAGATTATGGATATTCGGGCGTGATAGAGGACATGTGGAAACAGAAAAAAGGAAAAAAGGTTGGACTGTTTCATTCGTGTGCGCTGCGGCTGGTAGTGTTGCAGAAAAAAATGGAACGAAACCGAGGCGGCAGGAAAACGGGAAACAGGCAGGGACAGGAAATTTTATGCCGGATCTGGGGACGGGAAACAGGCGCTCTCAAATATCGGGAATTTCAGGTTCAAAAAACAGAGCGCCTGCTGGCGATCCTGTCCGCCGGACTGGCGATGGCACTGCTTTGTCAGATTTTTTTGACGACAGGAGGTTTAGAGCCATTGACAGAACTGCTTCGCCCGGACAGCGGGGAAGGAGACCGGACGTATGTACTGGATGCTGAGGTCGGAGACGAAAAGCTGCGGAAGATTTCGGTATCGGTGCCGGAGCAGGAGCTGTCAGAAGAAGAGGCATCAGCGCTTCTGGATCAGGCACAGGTAGAGCTGGAGCGCTGGGTAGCGGCAATTCCAAACCCGGACAGCGTGGAAGACGATCTGGACTTGCCGGAGAGATTCTGCGGCGGGCTGGTGACGGGAAGCTGGCAGAGTGACTGCTATGACCTGATGGATGCTTCCGGACAGATTCGGAAACAGTGGATGGAGGAAGGCGGAGAGCCGGTAGTGCTGAGCGTCCGACTGCGGTGTGTTGAGCAGGAGCGGGAATGTTCCTTTGCAGTGCGGATTGTGCCAAAGGGAGACAGTCTGGCAGATCGACTGATGCGCGAAACAGGACGGCAGCTGGAAGCAGAGCGCAGTCTGCAGCAAGCGTCGGCTGCGCTGCCGGAAACACTGGAAGAGCAGCCTGTAAAATGGCGGCTGCATCAGGAACCATATGGGCTGTGGATTTTATGTCTGACGATAGCAGGGACAGGTTTGATTTCGTTTGCATATGATCACGATTTGGAAAAAGAAGGAGAAGCGAGGCAGGAAGAGCTCGCATTGGCCTATCCGTCCTTTTTAGCGCGGTTGACGCTGCTTGCGCAGACTGGAATGCCGATCCGACAGATTTTTGCGAGACTTTCCAAAGAAAAGGATGGTGTTGTTTACGAAGAGGTGCGCCGGACATTTCGGGAAATGGAAAGCGGAATGACGCAGACCGAAGCGCTGGAACGTTTTGGAAAACGCACCCGTCTGCCGCAATATAAAAAGTGCGCGGCATTGCTGACCCAGAACATCCGCAGGGGAACAGGCGAACTGATCGCTGCACTCGGACAGGAGGCAGAGAATGCGTTCGAGGAACAGAAAGCTGCCGCGCGGAGAAAAGCAGAGGAAGCGCAGACAAAATTGTTATTTCCGATGCTGCTGATGCTGAGTGTGGTGATGATTCTGATTCTGGTACCGGCGTGGCTCTCCTTCGGAGGACTGTGACGGTGCCTGGGAAACGTTGCATCGGACGCGCAGTAAGAAACGATAAATGATAGGAAGACGAAGAGGAACAAATATGCTGATGTATTGGAAAAATCGTGCAGTGAATGGAGCATGGAAGCTGCAGAGAAGAGTGTATGAGGTGCTCAGAAATGAAGATGGAGTCGGAACTGTGGAAGTCGTGTTATTGATTTTAGTCGCAACTGGACTTGTGCTGATTTTTAAAGACAGAATTACCGAGCTTGTGACGAATATTTTTGGCAAAATCACGTCCCAGGCAGGGAAGATATGAGGCAGAAAGCAGAAAAGTACGCAGACGTGCATCGTGCTGTATCCTGTGTAGATAAGCCCTGGAGCGAGAGAAAGCAGAGTACGCCTGGCTATATGACGGTGTATCTTGCACTTGTTATGGGCATTTTGCTTTCGCTGATTCTGGCCGTCCTGACGGCGGTCAGAATCTCCACGATTCGAATGTACATAGAGTGCTGTGCGGATATGGCGTTGGATTCTGCGCTGGCGGAATATCATCGGGAAATGTTGGATCAGTATGACCTGTTTTTTATCGATACGGCGTATCAGACCGGCGATCCATCCTATCATCGGACGGAAGAACATATTTTCCGTTATATGGAGCGGAATCTGCGTCCACAGGAGGAATTTCCAACAGCAGGGGCAAAAGACCTGCTGGGGCTTTCGACAGAAGATGTGGAGCTTTTGCAGGCGGGCGTTGCAACTGACGATGGCGGGACGGTGCTGCAGTATCATATCGTCCAGTATATGAAGGATATTTCCGGGCTTTCTTTGGCGGAAACGTTGCTAGAGCAGGGAAACCAGCTGGAAGATTTGCAGGGACGCGATCTGGAAGCAGAGTGGGATGCTGCCGAGGAATCGCTGAAAGAAGAGATTTTTCGCCGGAAAAAGCTTCAGGATAAAGACTGGGACGGAGAAATTCCGGAAACACCGTCGGATGCGGTGCGGGCGACGCGCAGCGAGGGAATTCTGGGAGCAGCGGTGCAGGGAATGCAGCTTTCAAGTGCGTGTCTTTCCGGGGCGGGCAGACCGTCTGTGCGGCATTTAAACAGTGGAACCGGTTTGTCGGATGGAAAGGAAGCTGTGAACAGCCTGGTCGATCAGGGGCTTTTGTATGCTTATATCCTGAAAAAATGCGGCAGCTTCGGGCAGGAGAAAGAAAACAGCGCGCTCGCTTACGAGGTGGAATATATTTTGCAGCAGCAGACGCAGGATCGGGAAAATCTGAAAAAGACGCTGCAGGAGATTTTGTTGCTTCGGGAAGCTGTGAACGCAGCCTTTCTATTTGGAAGCAGCTTAAAAGCGGAGGCGGAAACCGCAGCGGGCGTTATTGCCATACTGCTTGGCTTGCCTGAGATAAAAGATCTTGCAGCGACCGTGATTTTATTTGCCTGGGCATACGCGGAAAGTGTCAAGGATGTCCGGATTTTGCTGCGGGGGGATAAGATTCCGCTTGTCAAAAGCGAGGAAAGCTGGAATACGCCGTTTTCTCAGCTGTTGACCTACAGAAGCCATCTGGATTCCTATCGTTCGTCTGCGGACGGGATGAGCTATCAGGATTATCTCGGCGCGCTGCTGGTATGTCACGGTGCAAAAAAGGCGATTGCAGGACTGATGGATGTGATGGAGAGCGATATCCGGCAGACGCCGGGAAACAGCAATTTTCGGCTGGATGGGCTGATCGACGGGATGCAGGCATGTATCCGGGTAGTCAGCGGCTATATCGGAAGCTATGAAATCACAAGGCGGTACGAGTATGAATAAGCGATTAAGAGGGGAGGGTCGGGCCGGATGCCTTTTTGGAGAAACCTATTATCGAATGCGCTGCTGTTTTCTCTCCAGGACAGCAGTATAAAATACGGACAACATGCTCTCAATTCCCGGAAGCCCAAAGACCGAATTGCCGGATGGATACGCAGGTGGATCTGTCCGGGGCGAAAAAAGGCATCTCGCCGGGCGCTTCCGGCTGGCATGACGGTGGAGGCAGCAGTTGTACTGCCGGTTTTCCTGTTTGCAGTTGTCAATCTTTTATCGCTGTTTCTGGTATTTTGGACGTATTCCTCAAAAGAAGCGCAGCTGCATCAGACGGCCCGTCAGCTTGCGCTGTATGCCTATGGGCAGGAGGATGGAGAACCGGATGTACGGCTGATGCGGCTGACGCCGGTCTCTGCGCCATTTGGGACAGCCGCTTTTCGGAGCAGCTATGTCGTAAACGGGTGCGTGACGCACAAATGGATTGGCTACAGCGGGGACGGGACGGGAGAAGACTGGGAACGGCAGGAAGAAGAGCTGGTTTATATTACAAAATCAGGAGAAGCCTATCACCGGGAACGGAGCTGTCTCTATTTGAATCCATCCATCCGCCTTGCAGACCGGGAGGAAATAACAGCAGATTATACACCATGCAGCGTATGTGTTGGCAGGGGACGGTTAGAAAATCGGCTGATTTATGTGACGGACGGAGGAAGCAGATATCATAATACAGTAAGCTGCAGCGGGCTCAGACGGACGATTGAAAGCGTCACGCTGATGCAGGCGCTGGAGATGGGCAGACATGCCTGTCCACGGTGCGGATGACAGAGAGAAAAATATGGAAACAGGATTGGCGGTTTTATTTGGAGTGTGTTGTTCGGTAACGGACTGCAAAAGGCGGAAGATTACATTGTCGGTGCTTTTGGCTGGCGCGGTCGCAGGATGTATTCTGTCCGGGATTCGTATCTGGCAGGGAACGGAGAGTGTTTGGGAAATGCTTGCAGCAATTCTTCCGGCGGTATGTCTGGAAAGCGTTGTAATCCTGACTGCCGGAAAGGTCGGGAGCGGAGACGCGGGAATGCTGCTGGTATTCGGGTTGCTGTTGGGGTGGAAAGCATGCGTTTCAATTTTGTGCATGGGCTGTCTGCTGATTGGTGTTGTAGCTGGCTGCGGAATGGGGATCGGTATGCTTCATCAGAACAGTAGGCTGCCGTTTGCCCCGTTTTTGTTTGCTGCGACGGTGATTACGCAGCTGTTGCAGACGTAAAGATGAGAAAATTATGGAAAAAAACCAATATCAGAAAAAAAAAGAAGCAGACGGTTATGTGGTCGTAGAAGCGGCGGTGCTTCTTCCGCTTGCCTCGATTTTCATTGTGCTTTTGATCGGACTTTGCAGTTATCTGTATCAGGGCTGTTTTCTGATGCAGGCGGCATATACAGCGGCTTTTCGGAGTGCGGCACAGGAACGCCCGGACGCCGGTTATGCGGATGGGCAGTTAAATCAGCTGTTGGAGGGGGAGGTTCTGTCTTTTGGAAAAGAAGAAAGGCAGATCAAAGCCGGAATGCTTCGGGTTGAAGTGACTTTGGAACGGGAAACGCCGCTTGCACGGTTGGCGGCTGTTGGCGACAGAGGACGGCTGAAGGTAAAGCAGACTGCGTATGTCAGGAATGCGGCGGCTTATATCAGAGGAATCAGAAGAGGAAAGGAACTGGGGGATGAATAAGCAGATGGAGCGAAAAAGTGGACAGGATCGGATTGCGGAAAACGTGATCTATAAACGGGAATTGAACCATAGCTATATGGTATTACCCTGCCAGGACAAGGATATGGCGGAGCGGTATGATTACCGGATTATGCAGCACAATCGAATTGGAGGGCTGCTTCCGTGCAGCCTGCGGTATCTGGATGGGGAAGAGCTTTTATACTATGATATTACTTCCCGCCAGCCGCTTGCACGGCTGTATGAAAGCCGGAGGATGAAGGCGGCAGACCTGGAACGGATTATCCGGGATACAGCAGCGGTACAGGCACAGCTGGGGGAGTACATGTTGGATGAGTCTGGGGTTCTTCTGGAGGAAGAGGTAATTTTTGCGGATGTGGAGACAGGAGAGCTTTATTTTGCTTTTTATCCAGGCGGACTACAGACTGGAAAACAGTATGTAGAGCTGGCGGATTTCTTTCTGGAGCATATCGATCATGGACAGGAGCAGGCAGTAAACCTTGCGTATGAATTCTATAAGCTTTCCAAGGCGGATTACTTTGTACTGTCCTCTTTTCTGCCGTTTCTGGAGAAAGAGATGGCGGCTTTGAAGCAGACCGGGCGGGGAAAGGAGCACGGTTGGTGCGTGTCAGGGGCGTACACGGAAAGCGGTGGACGAAACGGCGGAGAGGGAGATTCGGGAGATTGGAGCTGCAGGAGTACCGTTGGGGCGCGCATAACGCTGCCGGATGGCGAATGGCCTGTAGAGCTGCAAAAAAGTGAAAGTACGTCAGAGTCGGGAGCTGTAGGGCAGCGAGGTGCTTTGACAGGCGTTTCTTATCAAGACGCTGAATACGCCTCAGATATCATGACAGAGGGGGATGAACAGAAAGCAGCGCACAAGCCATGGTGGAAGCGGTTGTTTTCAGGATTTCGGAAGAGCAAGTCTGTCGGGGAGGAATGCGAGGAAGTGTCGGTCAGCAGGATGGATCAGATGGTATGGGACAGCTATGAGCAGCAGCTGTATGAGAATGGCAGTCAGGAGACGGTCTATTTTGCCGATCTGGACAGCATGACAGAGCAGTACGATGGGCTGTACTGCCTGAATGCGCAGGGGAAAGAGCAGCGTCTTGTGCTAAAGGGACTTCCGCTTACGATCGGAAAGCTGAAAGGAAGAGTTTCCGTCGTGCTGTCAGACCGATCGGTCAGCAGAATCCATGCACGGCTGGAGGGATACGGAGGAAGAATCAGTGTGCGCGACCTGAATTCCAGAAATGGAACGAGCGTCAATGGACATAAGCTTTCTCCGAACGAAAGCGTGCAGTTACAGGAGGGGGATATGGTATGCTTTGGAAGAGAGCGCTTTCGGTATGAAAGAGTGCAGGAACAGCGTTGACACCAGAACAGGTAAGTGATACCCTCATTTCAGGAGGAAAACGGCTATGGCATACCGGGAAACGATGGAAAACAACGGGATGGAAGCTGGTAGAGCAAAGAACCAAATCCCTTATTGTACAGTGGTGCTGGTAGCGTTGAATGTTATTCTTTTTCTGATCGGACTGATCCTGCCCAAAGCAGGAGAATGGATGGAATCGGAGGGCTGCTTCAGCGTGGTGTATCTTCTCTATGAGCACAGCGGGTTTTATCGACTGATTACGGCTGCATTTCTGCATGCCGACGTCGAGCATCTGCTCAACAACATGCTGCTGCTCTACTGCTGCGGCGATGTGGTGGAAAGATGCCTTGGAAAGGTGCGCTTTCTGATCCTGTATTTTGGCTCTGCGATTTTCGGAAATCTGCTTTCTGCGGCATATGAGCTTTCAACTGGAAGCTTTTATGAATCGATCGGAGCCAGCGGAGCGGTTTTCGGGCTGACGGGTGCGTTGCTTTTTCTGGTAATTGTCAAAAAAGGAGCGGCTGCGGGAATTTCTCTGAAAAGAGCGGTATTCGCCGTTGTCCTGTCTCTGTATGCAGGGTTTGGCAGTGCGTATGTGAACAATGCGGCGCATGTAGGCGGACTGTTGAGCGGTTTTCTTCTTGGATTTTTATTAAGCATTATACCGCCGGTATTTAGAAAGAAGGGATTTTCACATGAAAAAAGATGATTGTATTTTCTGTAAAATTGCAAACGGAGAGATTCCGTCCAATACGTTGTATGAAGACGACAGCTTCCGCGTGATCCTGGATCTTGGACCTGCGACAAAGGGACATGCCCTCGTGATGCCGAAGGAGCATTTTGGAAATCTTTATGAGCTGCCGGATGACTGGTGTCAGAAAGCATTTTCCCTGGCGAAAAAGATGGCAGGTCAGATGACGGAGAAGCTGCACTGCGATGGCTTTAACCTCGTTCAGAATAATGGTGCGACAGCAGGACAGACTGTTCCTCATTTCCATATCCACCTGATTCCCAGATATGAAAATGACGGACAGACGATCAACTGGAAGCAGACCAGCCCGACCGCAGAAGAGCTGGCAGCTGTAAAAGAAGAAATTCTTGGATAAGACAGACGCACGTTCATCCTCTCAAATATCAGGAAAAAGCGCTGTGCATTTGATGTATCCGGAGTCTGGAAACTGCCGTTCCTAAAAGGAAAGGCTGTTTTCTGCCGAATCGTTCATTTGCACAGCGCTTTTTATTCATGTTCAGTCCGTTATCTCGTTTAAAATTTCAAGAATAGAAGGAATTGCATTGGTCTGGCGGCTTTTTTCCATCGCGTCAATATAGGTCTGTCTGGAGCAGTACAGTGCATGCACTTTTTCTATCAGAAGACCGGGTGACAGGTAGTCTTCGTCGATCACCATGGAGAAGCCCTGTGCCTCAAAGGAGCGTGCGTTTAAAATCTGGTCGCCGCGGCTTGCACCTGCAGAAAGCGGAATCAGAAGATTGGGCTTTTTGAGGGCGAGCAGCTCACAGATTGCATTTGCACCTGCGCGGGAAACGACGATGTCCGCCATGGCGAAGATGTCCTTTAAATCGTCTTTTACATATTCGAACTGCTTGTAGCCGGGTGTTTTTAATAACAGGTTGTCAATTTTATCCTTGCCGCAGATGTGCACGATCTGAAAATCATCCAGAAGCTTTGGAAGCGCTTCGCGGACGGACTGATTGATGACCGCAGAGCCAAGGGAGCCGCCGATGATCATCAGAACCGGCTTGTCGGAATGAAAACCACAGAGCTTCCTTGCTGCTTCTTTATTTCCGTGCAGCAGTTCTTCGCGGATCGGGGAGCCGGTGAGGATACTCTTTTCAGCCGGAAGCGATTTTAAGGTTTCCGGGAAGTTGCAGCAGACCTTTCGGGCAACCGGGATACAGAGCTTGTTGGCAAGTCCGGGTGTCATATCGGATTCATGGATAACGCATGGAATTTTCAGGGAAGCGGCAGCGCGCACAACCGGGACAGATACGAATCCGCCTTTGGAAAAAACAACATCCGGCTGCAGCTCTTTTAAAATTTTACGGGCTTCGGAAAATCCCTTGAGTACGCGGAACGGATCTGAGAAGTTTTTCAGGTCAAAATACCGCCGGAATTTGCCGGTAGCGATGCCGTAATAAGGAATGTGGTAATCTGCCATCAGGCGTTTTTCCATTCCGTCATAGGAACCGATATAAAATACCTCGTAGCCAGCTTTTTCGAGCTCTGGAAGAAGGGCAATATTCGGGGTAATATGACCGGCTGTTCCGCCACCGGTAAGTACGATTTTTTTACTCATGATGGGATCTCCTCAAAATTACTTTCTGTCGTAAAAATTACTGCGCCTGCACGATTTCTTCCAGCGCGCGGGCGAGCTGATCAGGACATGACGTGGGCTTGAAGCCGCATTTAATGCCCTTTAAACGTGCGATTGCGTCTTCGGCTTTCATGCCGACTACCAGGCTGGAAATGCCTTTTAAGTTGCCGTTGCAGCCGCCGGTAAAAGCGACAGATTTGATTGTATGCTGATCCGGTTCCATCTCGATATCGATCAGGGTAGAGCAGGTACCTTTTGTCTTGTAGGTCATAGAATCCTCCTTGTTTTGCCGTCGAAAATTCGATTTTCTTGTTCCGATAGGGATTATAGCAGTTTTCCTGTGAAAAAGAAAGGCGGAAATTGGAAATCGATTGTGCGCCTGCGAGGATTGCAGCCGGGAATCCAGGGGCCTTATACTAAAGAAAAAGCGGAACCTGCGCGGCATCAGGACGCAGGAAAGCAGGATGGAGGAAAGCATGACAAGATATCTTTTGATGGGAACAGCAGCGGCGCTTTTGTTTTTTAGTATTTTATGCAGATTTTTTCCGGGTATGCGGCTGAAACGGCTGCTTGGTGAAACAGCGAATCTTTCTGTTTCACCGAATACAATTCTAAGGCAATGCGTGTTGAAATACAGCAGCCTGTGCGAATTAAACGGCGGCAGGATGAACACATCGGTTTATGTGGAAAAATTTCTGCGACAGTTGAAATTCGGACGGTTCAGCCTGCGGTTCTGGGACAGGCTTGGCGGGCAGCTTTTGCTTCTGTCTGTTTTTGCAGACGGAATCGGAGCCTGCATGGGGCTGATGGGCGGACAGACGCTTGGGAATGTGATCTGGTTTTATCTGCAGGCGTTTTTGAGTCTGTATCTGTATTTTGCGGTGATTGGGATGATCGATACGGCGTCGACGGCAGAGGAACTGAAAATCACGCTGGCGGATTTCCTGGAAAACCGTATGTCGGAGCGGCTGGCGCAGGTAAAGCGGGATAACGACTATCTGGATGAGCAGGAGCGGGAGGTGCGTAGAGAGGTCGAGAGCGTGGAGCAAACCGCTGCTGTCCGCGGAATGCAGGAGCCCAGGGCAGCTGAGTCCGAGTTGACAGAGCTTTTGCGGGAGTTTCTGGCTTGAAGTGCTGTGCGTTTTTTGCTACTCTTATAGGAAAACAGCAGACGGCGCGAGTGCGCCGGATGAAAAAGAACCCCGGCGGTCGGAGGAACGAGCCGCAGAAATGAGAGGAACACATGAAGATTGTAGTATTGGACAGAAGCAGTGTCGGTGAGGATGTCTCCGTCGAAGCGATAAAGCAGTTTGGGGAGGTGGATTTTTACAATAGCACGCCGGATGAGCTGGTGGCGGAACGGATCGCGGACGCAAATATCGTTGTGGCAAACAAAAGTCCGATGAATGAATCCACAATGAAGGATGCAAAGCAGGTGAAGATGATCTGTCAGCTTTCCACCGGCTATGATAACGTAGATATTGAATATTGTAAAAACAGAGGTATCCATGTAGCAAACGCGCGGAATTATTCGACGGCTGCAGTTGCGCAGCATACAGTTGCCCTGGCGCTCTCTGTGCTGGAAAACCTGCCGTATTATGACAATTACGTAAAATCCGGCGCGTATGCATCACAGCCCCGGTTTGCTCATTTTAAACCCTGGTATGAGCTGGAGGGAAAGACCTGGGGCATCGCCGGAATGGGAAATATCGGGAGACGGGTTGCGAAGGCGGCAGAAGCCCTGGGCTGCAAGGTTATTTTTTTTGCAACCTCAGGACACAGCGATTGCAGGGACTATGAACGGGTGGATTGGGATACCCTGCTGGCACAGTCAGATATTTTGTCTCTGCACTGTCCGCTGAGCGACAGAACGTTTCACCTGATGAATGCGGACGCCTTTTCCAAAATGAAAAAGAGCGCAGTGTTGATCAATGTGGCGCGCGGTGCGGTTGTGGATACGGATGCGCTGTATGAGGCGTTGGTAAACGGAGAGATCAGAGGAGCGGGCACGGATGTGTTCGAAAAGGAGCCGATCCTTGCAGATAACCCCCTGGCGACGCTGAAAGAAACCGGAAAGCTGCAGCTGACGCCGCATATGGCCTGGGCGAGCATCGAAGCGCGGGAACGCTGCGTGGAGGAGACCTGTAAAAATATCGCAGCATTTATCAGCGGAGAGGGACGCAACCTGGTTGTGTAAATTTTTTACAACACTTTGCCCCTGCCATTCGTTTTCCTAGGGACGGAATAAGTCCGTAATTGTAGTATCTATTAAAATCCTGGACACAGCCGCTTTCCGGCGCTGTCAGATGCGGCAGCAGGGAAGCGGCTGTGAAAATTTTATTACTGTTTTACTTTTTCAATGGAAATAATTTCACCGGTAAAGCTTTCGATTTCGGATAAAATACCGGTATAGGTGACGGTCACGCGGTCGCCGGATTTGATCTGGTCGAGCCCGTCCGGTCGCTTATCGGAATCATAGGAAAATGCGTGGGGTGTCCCGTCATCGGAAACGACGACGAACATAAAGTCCTTCATTTCCTGAATTTTGCCGGTTACGGTGGATGTTTTGCCGGACATCAGACCGTCCTGTGTTTCGGCGGCAGTTCCGTTGGCTGCGCTGTTTCCATTGGAGTTGGAGCCGGACGCCGTTTCGGAAGGAGCGTTTCCGATAAGATCGGTGGCGCTGCTCTCCGGCGTGATGGAGTCGGTCTGTCCGTTCATCGAAGTTTCTTCGGAAAAATCAGATTCCGAAGCGATCTGGGTCTGCGGCGGAACGGTTTCGGTCGCAGTGTTTCTGCCGCATGCCGCAGCGAACAGCAAAATCGTGGTTAAAAGAATGGGACTTGCAAAAGAAAGTTTTTTCATAATTTCCCTCATTTCTGCGCACATTTTTTGCGCATGTCGAGTTTGTGTCAAGTGCGCACAGACACAAAGCTCGCGATTAAAAAATTTTATTTTTCAATCTTTATACCTCTGTTTTTTTATTATGTGCAGAAAAAATTGAGATATGCGGTATGATTAAAAAAAGGGCTTTTGGGGGTTGGGCTTGAAAAAGCGGGAAGCTTTTGTTACGATGGGAGCAGAAAAAACGTCGGAGAGAGGGGACGACATGACAGCGCTGGAATTTATTCACAAACATCAGAACGACGAGGATAACGGGGAATGTCTGATTCTGCCGGACGGCAGTGTGGAAGAGCCGTTGCCTTCGCATATTGGCAGGCTGGTTGAACTGACCGGGATGGATGCCGGCGCTTTGCACGGTAGAATGGAAAAAAATATGGAGCCGCTGTTCTGGCTGGTGGAATACACCGGCTGCATGTCCGTGTGGCAGACGCGGGTAGTAGCGCCGACAGTGCCGACGGGGCAGCAGCAGGCTGCGCTTGAAGAGCTCCATGACGCTGCATTTCTGGCGCCGAAGTATCTGATGCAGACGCCGGGACAGGAATATGTGGAGAGCGTGCACCAGGCGAAAGAGGAGCTTGGGGATAGATAAAAACAGCCGCTGCTGCCGGAAAAACCGATGCAGAGCGGCTGAATCTATAGGATGGGTCTGGAGCCTTACAGTGCTTCAAACATATCGGAAAGTCTTTTTGCGGATGCCGCGAGGTCGCAGAGCCCTTTTTGGGTCGTTTCCGGTGTAAATGCTTCGAGGTAGCTGCTCGCCTCCAGTGTAAAGTAACCGGAGTAGTTGATGTCCTTGAGCGCCTTTACGACAGCGTCGAAGTCGATCGACATGGAAAACGGAATCTGATGGGAATCGTGCCAGCAGTCGTTATCGTGGATATGCAGCGCCTGCAGACGGTTTCCGAGTGCGCGGATCATGTTGGCTGCACCTTCTCCGGAACCGCGCATTTCTGCATGTCCGATATCCAGGCAGGCAACGAAAAAGTCGTCGTTTACGATGTCGAGGTGCTCGTTAAAGCTTGCAGAGGTCGCACATGCCGCGAAAGAGGACTGATCCTTTTCCTTGTCCCAGCCCCACATATTTTCGGTTGCGATTTTAACGCCGCATTCTTTTGCAAACGGCAGCAGATCAAAGTACATTTCCGCGTTTTCCTGGGCGGACAGGTAGTTGTCCGGATGGATGATGCAGATTTTGCCGCCTGCCTCTGCGGTGCATTCCAGCGCGCGTTTTAAGTAAGGGATGATCGGTCCGCGGGACGGGAACGGCGCGTGCGACTGATTGCAGAGGATGCCGTTGTCGAGACCGATCTGTTTTAATCTGCGCGCGAAGGCGAGATAATTGTCGGAAGCGAGCGGATTGTCATTGGGTAAAAAGCATCCGGCGCTCCAATCATATTTGCACATGTCGAACATGGAAAAATCCCATGCGTCAAAGCCTGCTTTGGCGGTATATTCTACAGCCTTTTCTTCGCCGACCAGTGCTGCAGCCGAGGCGATTTCTGTCGATATTTTCATAAGTCCCTCCCGTTTGTAACGCACGAGAAAAAAGGATGGCGTGCGGTAATATGGAGCCGAGGCACGGCTCGTGTCTACGCACAGTATAGCATAGCAGAGGGGGGAAAAACAGAGGAAGTTTGCGAATTGGGAAAGAGTTTGAAAAAATGAGGTGTGGCTTTTGATGCCACACCTCAGAATTTTTGTAAACCTTGGTAAATACCGGATTTTTCATTAACCGAAGTATCTCTTTAACAGACCCTCAAATGCTTTTCCGTGTCTAGCCTCGTCACGGGCCATCTCATGAACAGTATCATGGATTGCATCCAGGTTCAGAGCCTTTGCTCTCTTTGCCAGATCAGTCTTACCAGCGGTAGCGCCGTTCTCAGCTTCTACTCTCATCTCCAGATTCTTCTTGGTGGAGTCGGTAACAACTTCGCCTAACAGCTCTGCAAATTTTGCAGCGTGCTCAGCTTCTTCGAAAGCTGCCTTTTCCCAGTACAGACCGATTTCGGGATAGCCTTCTCTGTGTGCAACTCTTGCCATAGCCAGGTACATACCAACTTCAGAGCACTCGCCCTCGAAGTTTGCTCTCAGGTCAGCGATGATATCTTCCGGAGCGCCCTGTGCAACGCCTACAACGTGCTCAGCAGCCCAGTTCATTTCGCCGGACTGAGCGACGAATTTGGAAGCGGGAGCATGGCAGATAGGACATTCTTCCGGAGCCTTTTCACCTTCATAAACATAACCACATACAGAACATACGAATTTCATAATTTTAATCCCCTTTCTTATTCATGACAATGGGTTTCATTGTCTGATTTGTTGTGAAAAATTAACTGTGCTGTTTGTTTAAACAGCAGTGGCAGATCCCCTGAAAATACACTGCATGTCCGTCGATCCGGTTTCCATCCACGGATGTCCCGTGAAGAGAATCGAAGGAATCCGGAAATTCGGTGTGCAGGTCGAGAACGCTGCCGCATTCCGAGCAGATAAAGTGATAATGACGGCTGGTATCGGCATCGAAGTGATCCACACCGTCCCCAAGCCGGAGTCTTGCGATCTCACCGAGGTCAGCAAGCAGCGTCAGGTTCCGGTAGACAGTTCCAAGACTGATGTTTGGAAAGTCTGCACGGAGAGAGTGATATACCACATCTGCGGTCGGATGATCTTTGCGTGTCATAAGGAAGCTCTTGATTGCTTCCCGCTGACGGCTGTACTTCAAAGCCGGCATTGCTTCATCTCCTATCCGATAACGATAATCGTTATTGTTATCATGGCTTTATTATAGGTCGCCGATCCGGAAATGTCAACACCATTTTTTAGATTTATACATTTTTTAGAAATATATTCTTTCTATTTTATAAAAAGAAAAATAGGATGTGGTATACTGAAAATAGTAATGTAGCGCAGTCAGAAAATACAGGCTGTCTGCAGCAAAAGACAGGGAGTTGTCAGAGCATGAAATTTAAGACAAAGCTTGCAATCACATTTTTGACGATCATCCTGCTTCCGGTTTTATTGTCCCTGTGCGCGTTTCTGGGTATTGGGACGGTCATGATGCGGTCGGGAGGCCAGACGACCTACGGCGAAGGTATGCGGGCGTACAGTATGATGTCGGAATCGATCGATGCGTTCAGTCAGGCGACGGATGAGCTGTTCGATACGATTCAGGAGCAGGCGCGGGAAAATACGCACCGGCTGGAGGACAAGGCGTATCTGGATAAATTAAATGAAGAAGCGACGGATAAATCTTCCTATATTATCATCCGAAAAGGGGATCAGATTTACTATGCCGGAAATGCAGCTGCCGCGCAGCAGATTTTTTCCAGGTTGCCGGCGTATGGGCTGGAGAGCGAGGAAACGGATTCCGCATATTACTTTAATGATATGCGCAAGCTGGTAAAACAGATTGATTTTCAGTTTGCAGACGGGACAGAGGGCAGCGCATTTATTGTAACGCGGATCACGAGTATCTTTTCCAAGACGTTCCTGCTGGATATGTTTCTGGCGATCATATTTATTCTGGTGCTTACGGCGATGGTGCTGACCCAGTGGATCCATAAGGATGTATTTGCTCCGATCAACCGGCTGAATCTGGCGATGCAGAAAATCGCGGAGGGCAACTTCGATTATATGCTGGAATCCGAGGACGACAACGAAATTGGCGAGCTGTACCGCAACTATGAGGACATGCGCCTTCGGTTAAAAGAGTCCACAGAGGAAAAGATTCAGAACGAAAAGCAGAACCGCGAGCTGATCAGCAATATCACGCATGATTTAAAAACTCCAATCACGGCGATCAAGGGCTATGTGGAAGGAATCATCGACGGTGTGGCGGACACACCGGAGCGTCGGGACAAATATCTGCGCACGATTTACACAAAAGCGAACGACATGGATCGGTTGATCAATGAGCTGACCTATTATTCCAGTATTGATAATAATCGTATTCCGTACAATTTCCACCGGATAAACGTTGCAGAATTTTTCGCAGACTGCGTAGAGGACGTCGGGCTGGACCTGGAATCGAAAAATATCCAACTGAATTATTCCAATCTGGTGGAGCCTGACACTCGGATTATCGCAGATCCGGAGCAGCTCAAAAAAGTCATCAACAATATCATTGGCAACAGCATCAAATATATGGACAAAGAGAAAGGCGTGATCGACATTCGCCTGCTGGATGAGGTGGATTCCATCCGAGTAGAAATCGAGGACAACGGCAAGGGAATCGCGGCAAAAGACCTCGGCAATATATTTGAGCGGTTTTACCGGACGGACGCATCCCGCAACTCCATGAAAGGCGGAAGCGGAATCGGGCTGTCCATTGTGAAAAAGATCATCGAGGATCATGGCGGATACATCTGGGCGACCAGCAAAGAGGGCGAAGGAACATGTCTGCATTTTGTGATTAGAAAATACAGGGAGGCGGAAGCAGATGAGTAAAATTTTAATTATCGAAGATGAAGTGGCAATTGCAGATCTGGAAAAGGATTATCTGGAGCTGAGCGGATTTGATGTACAGATCGAATATGCGGGTGACAAAGGACTTACGCGCGCACTGAAAGAGGATTTTGACCTGATCGTGTTGGATCTGATGCTGCCCGGCATTGATGGGTTTGAGGTATGCCGCAGGATCCGGGAGGAGAAAAATGTCCCGATCCTGATGGTGAGTGCGAAAAAGGATGACATTGACAAAATCCGGGGCCTGGGTCTGGGCGCAGACGACTATATGACGAAACCGTTTTCTCCGAGCGAGCTGGTAGCGCGCGTCAAGGCGCATATGGCGCGGTATGAAAGGCTGACGAGCAGCCATCAGAAAACAAACGATATTATAGAAATACGTGGTCTGAAAATCGACAAAACAGCAAGGCGTGTATGGATTAACGGCGAAGAGAAAGCATTTACGACAAAGGAATTCGACCTGCTGACCTTCCTTGCAGAGAACCCGAACCATGTTTTTACCAAAGAAGAGCTGTTTCGGGAAATCTGGGATATGGAATCGATCGGCGACATTGCGACCGTAACCGTCCATATCAAAAAAATCCGTGAAAAAATCGAAGTAGACACCGCCAATCCGCAGTATATCGAAACAATCTGGGGTGTTGGATATCGCTTCAAGGTCTGAAGCATATCCGGAAATGAGGGGAACGTGGCAGTAAAAATTATATACGAAGATAAAGATATTCTGGTTTGCGAAAAACCGGCGGGACTGGCGGTTCAAAGCGCCCGGATTTCCGAGCCGGATATGGTCAGTGAGCTGAAAAACTACCTGACGGGGAAGCAGCCGACGGGCGCGCCCGGCAAATCTGCGGAAATCTCGGCGTTTGGCGGCACCCGACAGCCGGCATTGGCAACGGCGTCCGTCGGAGTGCGCAAGCCGCAGTCGGTCTATCTGGGTGTCGTGCACCGGCTCGATCAGCCGGTTTCCGGTCTTTTGGTTTTTGCCAAAAATAAAAAAGCCGCAGGCGCATTAAGCACACAGACTGCGCAGCATCAGATGAACAAAATCTATTACGCAGTCGTGTATACGAAAGAAGACCTGACCGGAAAACGCGGAACACTGACAGACTGGTTGGTAAAGGAAGCTTCTATTGCCAGCGTCTGCGATGCTTCGCAGAACGGTGCGAAAAAGGCGGTTTTATCCTGGAAATGTCTGGCATGTCAGGGAAACCGGGCACTTTTGGAAGTGCAGCTGGAAACGGGAAGATTCCATCAGATCCGGGTGCAGATGGCGCATGCGGAAATGCCGCTTCTTGGCGATCAGCGCTACGGCAGCGAAGAGAGTCGGGAGGTATCCCTGCAGCTCGGGATTCGGACAATCCGTCTGCAGGCAGTAAAACTTGCGTTTTGTCATCCGACAAGCGGGAAAAGAGTATGTTATGAGCTTACGGACAAACTTACGCTTTAAAAGCAAATCTGCGGTTTCGTGGCTGACCGCTCTGTGGATTTTTTTGATGACAGCGGTTTTTCCTTATTATATGAAGGATCACTATTCCCAGATGGGCGTGCGGAAGTTTTCGTTTTTCCTGACAGTCAGTCTGGTGTGCCTGATTCCTGCAGGTGTGCTGGCGGCTGGAAGCTGGGGAAAAGCCTGCGCAGCGAAGGTGTTTTTGCGGATGCACAAGCCAGAGTCAGACGCAAAGACGCAGACAGGTGTGCAGGCACAGGCACACCCAGCCGCTCGTTCTCTCAGCAATTTAGATATTGCCATGCTGTGTTACCTTGCAGCGATTTTCGTTTCGTGGCTATTTAGTGTTGACCGTGCGGCGGCATGGACTGGCACAGATGGCTGGTCGATGGGGCTGCGGACGCAGGTACTTCTTGTGCTGATGTATTTTCTGGTATCGAGGTATCTGATCTGGTGGAAAGGGCTGCTGGCAGTACATATGCTGGCGTCCGGCGGCGTGTTTTTGCTGGGGATCCTGCACCGGTTTTCGATCGATCCCCTCGGAATGTATCAGGGCCTGGATGAGTCGTGGCAGCTATTGTTTCTTTCGACCATCGGGCAGGCGTCCTGGTATTCCGGATATGTCTGCGTGGCGCTGACAGCTGGAGCTACGGTGTTTTTTATTGCAAAAGACAATAGAATCCGCACGGCAGCAGGACTGTACTGCATGCTGGGCTTTGGAACGGTTGTGACCCAGAACAGCGACAGTGCCTTTGCTGCGATGGTGTTTTTGCTTCTGGGATTGTTTCTTGCAGGCTGCGACAGCTTCGATCGGATGGAACGGTTTCTGGAAACGCTGCTGTTGATGTTTGGAAGCTTTAAATTGATCGGGATTTTGCAGGAGTTATTCCCTGAGAAAGCAAAACAGCTCGGCAGCCTTTCGGAATTTTTCTCAAAAAGCACGGCGACATGGGTATTTTTCCTGATCGTGTGCATGGGATACATTGTTCTGCTGTTGTACCGGCAAAAGCATGAAGCTGCAGAAATTATCCGCTGTGGGCGGACTTTGCGAAAGATTGCAGTGATCGGCGTGGTCGGTCTGATGCTTCTTTTTGTTGTGACGATTTGGGCGAATACAACCGGTCTGCTGCAGAAATGGTTCGGGGTTTCCAGTACAGGCCAGTATCTTTTATTTGATGAATATTGGGGAAATTCCCGCGGCTTTTCATGGAGCATCACGGCGGAAACGTTTGCAAAGCTGCCGTTGTGGAGAAAGCTTACGGGCGTTGGACCGGACTGTTATTCGGTTTACTGCTATGCAGACACAGATCTTGCGGGCAGACTGTATCATTATTTCGGGCAGAATCAGACGTTGACGAATGCGCACAATGAATTTTTAAACCAGCTGTTCTGTACCGGCGGAATCGGATTTGCAGCGTTTGTCGGATTTCTGGCTGCTGCGGTGTGTCGCTTCTGGAAAAACAGGGAAAAAGAACCAATGGCGTTGATGGGGCTGCTGGCGGTACTCGTTTACGGTGCGCACAACTTTTTCTGTTATCAGCAGGTTTGCTGCATTCCGTTTCTGTTTCTGCTGATCGCTATGTCAGAAAATCTGGTGCGGGAAGCGGCAGAAAAATAGTAGAAAGGAATACCCAATATCACGAATCGCTTTTTGAATCCTGATATCATAATAATGTCGAAATTACTCATACTAAGTCTCAATGGAGATGGGAAAACATCTGCGGAACGGAGAATGGTATGGGTAATTTTTTTGAAAAAAACAGCTGTTTGGAGAAGAAGGATAACGCTGCGGATGCAGAGGAAAATAGAGAGAATGCCCGGTCTTGCAGGCAAAAAGTGCTCTATGCTGCAGGACTTGCAGGCGGGTTATACGCAATGCTTCGATATTTGCTGCCGCTTGTTGCGCCGTTTGTGTTTGCTTTTTTCATTGTCCGAATTTTATATCCGCAGCTTTGCCGGGCAGAGAAAAGGCTGCGGATTCGCAAAGACATCCTGATGGCAGGATTTTTGCTGCTTTTGACCGGAATCCTTGCGGCTGGATTCTTTTTTCTGCTGTCAAAGGGAACTGCATGGGCGGTAAAAATCGGAAGTGAGTCAGGAGCGATCAAAGATCAGGTGAATATAGCGTTTGAAAATGGCTGTTGCAGGGCGGAAGAGCTTCTCGGGAGGGAACAGGGAGAAATTCGAACGTTTTTTCAGGATAAGGGAGACGAAATGGCGAAAACTGTCGGTCGGGAGATTTTGCCAAAGGCTGCGGACTGGACGGCGAAATCCTGCAGCTTTGCGCTGCGGACAGGAGCGTTCTGGGGGATCGGGATGATCGCGGCGTTCTGGCTGTGCAAGGATTATGCGCGTTTTTCGGAATGGATGAAAAAGAGCGAGATCTGGGAAAATATTGACAGAATCTTACGGATGACAGGCGGTTACTGCAGGGCGCAGCTGAAAATTCTGGTAATCATATCAGGAATTACAGTTGTGGGGCTTTGGATTGGAAAAGTCAGAAATGGTCTGTGGATTGGACTATTGGCAGGGATTTTGGACGCATTGCCGATGATCGGAACCGGCATTGTGCTGATTCCGACTGCAATTTGGCAGCTTTTGAATGAAAATCCTCAGGGTGCGGCATTTGCTTCGGTTACTTACGTCGCGTGTATTGCAGCACGGGAGCTTCTGGAACCGCGCCTGTTGGGTGCGCAGATCGGTCTGCCGCCGGTGCTGATGCTTTTGTCAGTCTATGCAGGTGTGAAAGTGTTTGGAGCCGGCGGCATTTTTCTGGGACCGTTGTATACAGTGCTGTATGCAGAAGGACTGCGGCAGATTTTCTGCAGAAGCTGAGGTTATTCAATTCCCATCAGGTGCTGCAGCTGAGAGAAACGCCTCTGTGCACAGGGGCAGACCGCGCCGTTATCCAGAACAATCTGGCAGGGGCGGCGATACAGCGTGCGGATATGCGCAGTGTTTACCAGGCAGGATTTGTGACAGAGAAAAAAGCTCTGGTCGAGTTTGGAGAGCGTTTCATTCAAGGAGCCGCTGCACTGGTAGATCGCAGTCGTCGTATGGACGGTGATGCGGTGCGCACCGGTCGCTTCGATATAAAGAATTTCATGGATTGGTATGAATAAATCCTGATCGGGCATCCTGAAATGCAGCCGACCGTTCGGAGAAGCCGGAATTTTACTTTTCTCGAGAACGCTCTGCAAACAGTGAAGAATCTGCAGGGTGTAGTTCGGATCGTCTTTGATTAAAAAACCCAGCGGTTCTACCTGATAGCGGAACGTTGTCATTGCCATTTCGGAATGCGTCGTAGTAAAAATAATGAATGCGCGCGGATCCTTTTGGCGGATTGCTGAGGCAAGTTCTATTCCATCCATGTCAGAGTGCAGATGGATGTCGAGAAAATAAACGGCATTTTCGGGCTGATCCGGAAGCAGATTCAGCAGCTCATGCGGCGTGTGGACGGCCTGTCGAATCTCCATGTCGTAAGCTTGAATGAAAATGTACTTTTCGATCATGGATTTGAGAAGATCAAGCTGAAGCGTGTTATCCTCACATAAATAAATTGGTATCATGTCATCCCCCATTCTGCCGCAGAAGCGGCATGAAATCTTTATGATTTAATGAGCGCAAGAGAGCGGGAACAGGCGAAGCCTGCTCATCGCGAACGGCGAAATTATTGAGTGAGCTATGCTCACGATATATTATGATAATTCTTTTTGAAGTTGGAAACAACAAGAATCTGTTTAAAAAGACCGTTTTCGCAGATCGTGTTGGAGGTCAGCTCCGGCGCATTGGCGATCAGCATATTTGCGGTGGGAAGTCCAAGACCGCTGTGCGCTTCTTTGGAAGAAATACTTGGCTTGAAAAGCTCTTCCAGAGGGAAAAGAAGCGGCTTCGTCGAGTTTTCAATATGAAAAATAACAGAATGCACCTTGCACACGATTGCAATATGAAACCGTTTCTGTTCGGTTTCGGAAGCAGCTTCGATCGCGTTATCCAGAAAAATACCCAGCACTCTGGAAAGAGTGAGCAAATCGGTGGAAAGTTCTGTGATTTCCTGCGTCAGCTCGAAGGAAACATCCAGCTGACGGTTCATCGCCTGTACCATTTTTGTATACAAAAGACCCTTGATCTCCGTCACCTTGATCAGCGACAGACGCGCAAGGGTGTCGTCCTGATTGACCAGAATGCTGCTGCTCGTGACGATACTGGAATCAAAATAATTCCGAAGCTTGTCCATATCGTTTTCCTGGATGTAGCCGGTAATGGTGGAAAGAATGTTCAGGTAATCGTGTTTGAACCGTCGGATGTCCTGATAATGATTTTCGAGCTGTGCCATGTAGTGTGTCAGATTTTCCTGCTCACGGGCCTGAAGCTCCAGCTTTTTGTTGGCTTGCAGTGTGTTGTAAAGCATCAGAAAAATCAGGACGTTTGCTGTTGCGAAGCAGAAAATCAGGATTCCGTTGAAGAACAGAATATCGCTCGGATAATGAAGCAGACTGCCGAAAATGATGTTGATCAGGAAAATACAGGAACAGATTGTGACCTCCAGAAACAAAAGCAGCTGAATCCGCGGAGGGATTACATTCTGATCCGTGACCAGCTTCCGGTGCAGACGGTTGCCGATAAACAGACACGGCAGGATGCAAAGGAGGGCGTGGAGGATGGAGAATACCATGTTTAACAAAAATGATGTGCGAAGTTCTGCAAAAGAATAATCAAGTAAACTGAGAGGAATGGTAATGACATAATCCGTCAAGACGCTCCAGAACCAGAGAAGTTGGAAAAGCAGGAGATTGATTATTCTCGAATCTTTTGATATCAAAAATAAAATGAGAGAAGAGCCAATCAATAGAAGCGGTGTGCCAAGTTGTCCTGAAAACGGGGCAATAATGAGACAACAAACAGCGATATAAAGATAGAATATTATGCCGGTACGTTTATAAAAAGAATTGACAAGTACCAGTCTGCACATGCAGAGGAAAATTAAAGTTGTGGTAAGTTGGCTGATATAAGAATAATCTTTCATAGAAAAAACCTCTTTTTGTTGTATCTTAACATGCTTAAAGAAAAAGGTGAAGAATGTAATATGAGAAAGAATTGCGCGAAATACAAACAGATAGAATACGTTCAGGATGAAAAATGCAGCGTTGAGGAAATTTTGATTCAAAATTCTCAATTTGATGTAGACTTATCTGCAAGGAGAGAAAAAAATGATTCAAACAATAGCCTGTTATATTTCAAAATGGAACAAAGAAAAGCTGGGGCTTTCAGAAAATGAGAGAAAAGTCATCGAGTTTGGAATGGAAGTTTTTCTGGATGGATGTGTAAAAATTATTGTGTTGTTGAGTATTGCATTTGCTTTCAATAGGGTGAAAGAGTTTGCGGTGTGTCTAGTATGCTTTTGCGGATTGCGGTATTGGGCAGGAGGCATTCATTGTAAAACTACTTTCAGATGTTTACTGGCAATGATTCTGCTGTGCCTGTTAAGTGTTTATACAGGAGAATATATTTCTGGAATAATTAGTGCTCCATCAGTCATAAACTATTTATGGGGGACATGCATTCTGATTGGGGGCATAAAAGCACCGGGGCAAACTACAAAAGCATTTACAGAGGAACAGATCTGGAGAAAAAAAGCAGCGACCGTATTGTTTATTATTTTTCTATGGGGAATAAGTGTTGTGCTAAAAGGTTCTTATTTAAAGAATATTATGTTAATTTCAGTCATATTTGAAATGCTCAGTATTCTTCCTTGCAAAAGGAATAAAATATAATACTGAAAAAGGAGAATCTACTATGAAAAAAGAGAACAAAGTAGCAAAGATGGTAAAAAAGATTGCAGTTGCTTCCGCAAGAAATGCGGTAAACAAGAAGTATGTTATCATGCTGTATGAGCATGAGGCAACAGATGCAGTAAAGAAGGCACTTACGGAAATGCAGATGTAACACATAAAATGAGATGCGGAAAGTAGAAATTGTCGAACGTTTGTTTTGAATACGCAAAGAAAATGCACTGCAATAAGCGTTTAAGACGAATTTCACTGCGTTCAGGAAATTTTGATCTGTGAATGGACAGGCCATGTTACACTGTGAGACAGATAAGGCAGGAGGGTGGTTACATAAAAAGCTCTGGAAGCCTTATTCATTGCCGAAAACGGCATAAAAAACAAGCAGAGCATGTGGGGAATTTGTGTGGTGATAATTAGATTGTGGGATAAATACATTGCTTTGCCTGTTTTTTAGAAGAAAACGAAGGGCGTGCAAAAATCAAAAACTGGTTTTTGCGCGTCTTTTCGTTTTCCGGTTGACAAATCCGGAGAATTTTTTTATCATCAATAACAGATAGAAAAGAAGCGCAGAAAAGGAATAGTAGAGATGGGAGCGCACTTCAGAGAGGCTGCAATGGTGGAAGCAGCTGTGCAGAACATTTTGAACCGACCCTTGGAGCTTTGCCCCAATAAGGCAGCGTAGGTCCGGCGTTAACGGATGCAGAGCGAACATGCAGAGTGCATGTTAATTGGGGTGGTACCGCCGGATATCCGGTCCCTTTGGGGATCAGGTATCTTTTTTTTATTCATGGCAATAAAGTGTCCGCAGAGTGTGCATTCTATTGTTTTTGAAAGAAAAATGTAAAACCGCCAGTTTAGATTTACATGGAAAAGGAGAAATAACATGGCAGACAAAAAGATGGTAGAACAGATCACGTCCATGGAAGAAGATTTCGCACAGTGGTATACCGATGTAGTTCTGAAGGCAGAGCTGATCGGCTATACCAGCGTAAAGGGCTGTATGGCGATCAAACCAGCCGGCTATGCGATTTGGGAGCTGATCCAGAAGCAGCTCGACGAGAGATTTAAAGCGGCAGGGGTACAGAATGTATATATGCCCATGTTCATTCCGGAGAGCCTTCTGGAAAAAGAAAAGGATCATGTAGAAGGATTCGCGCCCGAGGTTGCATGGGTAACCTATGGTGGTTTGCAGAAGCTCCAGGAGCGTCTGTGCGTTCGCCCGACTTCTGAGACACTGTTCTGTGATTTTTATAAAAATGATATCCAGTCCTACAGAGACCTTCCGAAGGTATATAATCAGTGGTGTAACGTTGTTCGTTGGGAAAAAGAAACCCGTCCGTTTTTGCGTTCCAGAGAGTTTTTGTGGCAGGAAGGCCATACGGCACATGCAACTGCTGAAGAAGCAGAAGAGCGTACGATCCAGATGCTGAATGAATATGCGGATTTTGCTGAGCAGGTACTTGCGATTCCGGTGATCAAGGGACGCAAAACGGAAAAAGAAAAATTTGCGGGTGCAGAAGCAACCTATACAATTGAAGCGCTGATGCATGATGGCAAGGCACTGCAGTCCGGTACGAGCCACAACTTCGGCGACGGCTTTGCAAAAGCCTTCGGTATTCAGTTTACAGATAAGGATAATAAGCTGAAATATGTGCATCAGACCTCCTGGGGTGTGACGACCCGTCTGATCGGTGCGCTGATCATGGTACACGGTGATAACTCCGGTCTGGTTCTGCCTCCTAAGGTTGCTCCGACACAGGTTGTGATCATTCCGATCCAGCAGAGAAAAGAGGGCGTACTGGATAAGGCATATGAATTAAAAGATCGTCTTTCCAACTTCCGCGTAAAAGTGGACGATACCGATAAGAGCCCCGGCTGGAAATTTGCAGAGGCTGAAATGCGTGGTATTCCGGTTCGTGTTGAGATCGGACCGAAGGATATCGAAGCAGGCAAATGCGTTCTGGCACGCAGAGATACCGGTGAAAAGCTCGAATGCGCATTAGACGAGCTGGAAGCAAAGATTGCAGAGCTGATGGAAACGATCCAGAAGGATATGCTGGAAAAAGCAAGAAAGCACAGAGAATCCCATACTTATGTTGCAAAGAATATGGAAGAAATGGGTAATATCTTAAATAACACTCCCGGATTTGTAAAGGCGATGTGGTGCGGATGTCAGGAGTGCGAGGACAAGATCAAAGAACAGTTTGCAGCAACAAGCCGCTGCATGCCGTTCGAGCAGGAAACATTGTCCGATACCTGTGTATGCTGCGGAAAGCCTGCAAAGAAGATGGTTTACTGGGGCAAGGCATATTAAAATTCAATCAAAAGACAGGCGCTGCGTGCAACGAAAAAGGCATGCAGCGCCTTTTTCAGCGGTGTCATCGCATGGAAAATATGATATAATGAGCACGAAAGAAAAACAAGCGACGCCGAAGGCGGCATTTGTTTTTCTCGTGCCATTAGCGAACGAGCAGCCGGCGTAGCAGGCGGTAAAGCGCGACAGCGCGGGCTCGTGAGCGAACGAGAGCATGAAAAAAACAAGCGACGCCAAAGGCGGCATTTAGAAATACAAAGTGGGGACAGGGTATGATATACGAATTATCAGATCTGACCAGGACGATTATGAATTTGGGGTTTTCTCTGATAGGGATCTATTTTGCACATACGTTTCAAAAGTCAAAACGAAGGCTATGGCAATGTATTTGCACGTGGCTTCTGGTGTATTTATTCTGGATCACAGCCGGTGCATTCCTGGATGCCTGCTTTTTAAACCATTCGGCGTTTCCGAATATGACGCATGAAAGGATCGGCATGTTCATCGCACCGCTTGCGATCTTTGCATACCGATTTCTATATCCGGAAGCACGGTTGACGGCATGCATTTTTTACTATTATATGGCGGATAACGTGCTGATTTTGCAGATCCTGTTTTCCAGGACGTTGGCGATGCTGCTGGTACAGTTGTTTGGACTGCCGGATCAGGAGACGATCCTGTGTGTTTATGTTCTGTCTCTGGCAGTGGTGGTGGTGCTGTATCGCACCTGGGCCCGGGGAAAAATGCGATGTGTCCTGCGCGACTTTCAGGACAGGATGGGACTGCTGGCGGCCTTTGCCTTTGTCAGCTATTATGGTTCGCTGCTCTTGGTGGATGCCTGGGCACCCTGGCAGCCGCTGACAGGTGTAAATGCAGCACGGAACTTTGCGGCGATCATAATTCCTGCGTGCGGCTACGGTGTTTCTTTTCTGGGCGCGGAGGAGCATGTGCGGGCAGAAGAGATGCGAAAAAAAGCATCCATGGATCCGCTGACTGGTTTGAAAAACCGGCGCGCTATGCTGAATGATATCCAGGAAATGCTGGAAACGCTTTCGGAGCCGTTATGGCTGGTCTGTCTGGATCTGGACAATTTCAAATCGATCAACGATCAGTACGGGCATGATATCGGGGATCAGTATCTGCGGCGCTTTGGGACGATGCTGGAAGAAATGACAGCGCAAAATGGTCAGGCGTACCGAATGGGCGGTGATGAATTTGCGGTGTTGTACAGCGGAGGCCCGGCAGAGAAAATCGAAGCCCTTCGGGAATGCTATTTGCAGAGCTTCCGGAATGGAGAAAAGCCGGAGTTTCTGGGTGTGAGCATTGGCTATGAGCAGATACAGGATTTCGAGTCCCTGGCAGAAGTTATGAAACGGGCAGATGAAATGATGTATGTAGAGAAACGGGAAAAACAATATGCCCGGGGATACGCAGCAGAGGATACAAAAGAAGTTCTTACGAAATAAGCACAATGGGAGATAGGAAATCGATCTGTATATGAAAAAGAAAAAAATATCGTTAAGGAAAATCATTCTTCTGCTGATGATACTCGGATGTCTGACGAGTGCAGTTGCTATTATACTGACCTCTTATTCCTCCCTGCAGCTGATGAATCAGAATAATATCGAAGATAATATGAAAATGAATCTGTATCAGTTTACAAAAGAATCGGATGAAGCATGTTATAAGCTTCTTCGTGTACTGAATCAGATGAGCGCAGACGGTATGGTTGGAAGCGCTGTGGACAAGTATCTGACACAGGAGGAGCATTACGATCAGTATGTCAATAAGAAAAACCTCCGCGCACAGCTTGTGAGTCTGAACAGCAGCTCGCCGAGTCTCTTAATTGCATTTTATTATGATCCGTATCGGAACCGTGAGCTTGTGCCGAACTATGCAAATGTCAAAATTTCCATGGAATATAAAAGAGCACCGGTTTTATTTGAGGCAACGGTAAATACCTTTCAGGGGATCCACGGATCTGTGTTTTATCAGAATCAGATGCCGGTTTATTCTGCATATAGAAGGGAACGCTTCGGCGACGGAACCTTGCTGGACTGTTATGCGGAGGTAAAGTCGGAATATGAGATCAGTCCGGCAATGAACCGACAGGGTTATGATTACAGTATTTTACAGCTGAATGAAAACGGAGTTGTGACCTATAGCACAAACCCCAAAGTGATCAAGGGGCAGAAGCTGCTTGATACAGCAATAGAAAAAGAAACCAGCAAGGTAATTGAAAAAGACGGCTACCGTTTTCTGATTTACAGGAGCAAGCTGGGATATATGAATGCCCTGTCGCTGCCCAAAGGAACTTATACAGATGAAATTTATGCATGGCGTTTTAAAACGATCCTGGTTGTTCTGATCATTTTTAGTCTGTTTATGTCCTTTGTGCTGTATTTATATCATTTAATTGGAAAGCCTATTCAGGAGCTTGGGACCCAGATAGAACGGATCGGTCAGGGCTCTTTGCAGGATGAGGTGATCCCGGAATGCGGAATCGCAGAATTTGATCAGCTGCTGGGAGATGTAGAGGATATGAAGCAGCAGATTCGGGAGCTGATCCAACGGTCAAGAGAGCAGGAAAAGGAAGCACAGCAGATGGAATACGAAAAGCTGGTTTACCAGATCAATCCGCATTTTCTGCTGAATGTGTTGAATTCGATCCAGTGGATGGCACAGATGAGTCATCAGAAGGATATCGGAGAATACACAAGTGCACTGAAAAAGCTGCTGTCGTATAATCTCGGAAAAGAAGGAAGGGAAACGACGCTCCGAAAAGAGATCGAGATGGTAAAAAATTATATCTTTTTGCAGCAGAAGCGCTATGATTTTGAGGTAGATATTGCGGTGGAGGAAGGCGAGTACCTGAATGTACCGACTGTGCGAATGATGCTGCAGCCTCTGGTGGAGAATGCAATCCGATATGGTCTTGGGGAGGAAGGAAAAATTGCCATCCAGACGTTTTTTGACAAAAAACGGAACCTGGTCGCTGTGACGATCGAAGATTTCGGACATGGACTGAGTCAAAAAGAAATTGATGAAATTAACGAACCCTTCGGATATCGGTGGAATACAGGAAAAGAGAACAGGGGAATCGGGATCCGCTATGTCAAGGCGATGCTGAGTACATTTTATCAGGGAAACGCGGATCTGTTTGTAAACAGCAAAAGGGGAACAGGAACAAAGATCACAATTATCTTACCTGCAGCTAAAGAGGTGGACGAACATGAATGTTTTGATCGTAGATGATGATAAGCTTGCCAGAAAGGGACTGATCGCAGTGATCGACTGGGAACAGTATGGACTTTGTGTTGTCGGCGATGTGCAAAATGGGAAAAAAGCGTTGGAGTTTTTGGAAAATCATCCGGTGGATCTGGTCTTTACAGATATTGATATGCCGGAGATGAACGGGCTGGAGCTGATGAAAATCTGTAAGGAGAACTATCCGGAAACAGATTTTGTCATATTTTCTGTATATGAGGATTTTTCCTTTGCCAGACAGGCGCTGCGTCTGGGAGCACTGGATTATATTTCCAAAATTGAATTTGATCCAGAGGAATGTGATGCGATTATGAAAAAGATCGTGGAGAAATATCAGAATAAAAGGCGGGAAAAAGCAGAACGAAATCTGCGGGCAGAGGAAGACTGGGAAGGAGAAAACGTTCGAAAGCTGGAAGAAGAGTTTAAATCGGGGCGATGGATCTTTGATGAAAACGAGCTGGAAAAAATGTCAGAGCAGCTTTCAGAGCTGCCGCTGCGCTATGCGGAACGGATCCTGGTAAGCTGCTTTAACCACCTGCAGCTGTCGGAGCGGGATAAAATTCCGGCATTTGAAACAATGCCGGAGTTGTTAAACTGGATCCACAGCTGGCTGCAGAACCAATATTTAAACAACAGCAGTAAAACAGATGATATCAGTCTTTGTATCCGTGCAGTTCAATACATTCAGGAGCATGTAACGGAAAGTGTACGGGCGGAAGCTGCGGCAGATGCAGTAGGAATGAGCCGCGGATATTTCAGCACCAAATTCCGGAAAGTGACGGGAGAAACGTTTCATAATTGTGTGATAAGATATAAAATGAAAACGGTGGCACAGGAAATCCGAAAAGGAGAGAAGAGTATGACTGAGATCGCATTGGAGCTTGGGTACGATAATTTTTATTACTTTTCCAAGCTGTTCCGAAAAGAGTACGGATGTACACCGGGAGAGTTTAAAAAAGGAAGATGAAAAAATGTCCGATTTATTTCGGACATTTTTTTGTGTACAAAAAAAAGAACAATAAAGAAAGAATGATCTGCGCTGTTTGACAAAAGAGCGGAACAGTATAATGCAGTTACAAAGTGAAGGAGGGAATGAAGGTGTATATTAAAAAGTTTTTAAAACACTATTATGTGATGCTGGTTCCGGCATTTCTCTGGCTTATTTTCTTCAGTATCGTTCCGATGTTCGGAATTATTATGGCATTCGAGGACTACAATCCGGGACTTGGAATGCTGAAATCGCCTTTTATCGGACTGGAGAATTTCCGGTATATGCTGCAGATCAGCGATGTAAGACAGGCGATTGCAAATACGGTGATCATCGCTGTGGCAAAGATCATCGGCAATATCATCGTGCCGCTTACCTTTGCGATCCTGCTGAATGAATTGTGCTTAAAAAAGATAAAGCGCCCGATTCAGACCATTGTGTATATGCCCCATTTCCTGTCCTGGGTTATCTTGGCAAAGATCGTGTTAAATATTTTTGGCTATACAGGACCGATCAATCAGATCCTTGTATTCTTTGGTCAGGATCCGGTTCAGTTTTTCGGAGAGCCGTCCCTGTTTCGACCGCTGGTCATCGGCACGGATATCTGGAAGAGCTTCGGCTATAATACAGTAATTTATCTGGCGGCGATTCTTGGAATTGACCCTACCTTATATGAAGCAGCAGCAGTAGACGGAGCGGGACGCTTCCGCAGAATCTGGCACATTACTTTACCGGGTATCCGAATGACGGTGGCACTTCTTGCGATCCTGGCACTTGGTAATATTTTAAATGCAGGCTTTGATCAGATTTATAACCTGTATAATCCGCTCGTATATTCTACCGGTGATATTATTGATACTTGGGTTTACCGATATGGTCTTCAGAACCTGCAGTTTTCACTTGCAACTACGGTTGGTCTGTTTAAATCTGTTATCAGCTTGATTCTGATCACACTTGGATATTGGCTGGCAGATAAATTTACAGGATATAAGCTATTTTAAACAGCAGAAGGCAAGGAGAAACAAAAATGATTGAAAATAGAACGCTCGGTTCAAAAATATTTGATGTGATCAATGTAATCATTATGATTATATGTGCGCTGCTTTGTATTGTTCCGGTATGGTATGTAATATGTGTTTCCCTGAGCAGCAAGGAAGCGGTTAATGCAGGTCTGGTATCCTTCTGGCCGGTTGGATTTAACCTGTTCTCTTACCAGAAGATCCTTGGGGAATCGGATTTCTTTCGTTCCTTCTGGGTATCGATCCAGAGAGTGCTGTTAGGAACTGCAGTCAGCATGTTCTGTATCCTGCTTGCGGCATATCCCCTGTCGAAAACCTCCAAGCAGTTTCCAAAGAGATCCATTTTTATGTGGATCCTGGTATTCTGCATGCTGTTTAACGGAGGAACCGTTCCGTGGTATATTACAATGAAAGGCTATGGTCTGGTAGACAGCATCTGGGGTCTGGTGCTCGGTATGGGATTAAATGTATACAATCTGATCCTGGCTGTGAATTTCTTTAAAAATCTCCCGGCAGAGCTGGAGGAAGCGGCGCTGGTGGATGGTGCCGGACCCTGGAAGTGTCTGACTTCGATTTTTATTCCGCTGGCCAAACCGGTAATAGCGACCATCGCATTGTTTACCATCGTACAGTACTGGAATGAGTTCTTCCAGGGAATGGTGCTGAGTACAAATCAGTCCAATTATCCGCTGCAAACGTATATTCAGCAGCTGGTTGTTAATTATGATTTTTCGACGATGAACGTAGAACAGATCGCGCAGGTTCAGAAACTGAACAACCAGTCTCTGGATGCGGCGAAAATCGTGATCGCCATGATTCCGGTGCTGGCAGTATATCCGTTTTTACAGAAGTATTTTGTAACCGGTATTACACTTGGATCGGTAAAAGGATAAGGTTGTTGTGATTTCCGGCAGGCTTTGCCGGCGCAAATAAAGGAAAAGGAGAAGGGTATGAAAGCGAAAAAGGTATTGGTATGGTTGTGTGCTGCAGCAATGCTGGTTTCAGCGGCAGGCTGTGGATCGTCCGCAGCAAGTACGGGAAGCGATGCGGCCGGTGGACAGGGAGTGCAGGAAGCAGAGGGAACTGCAAAGGAGGATCTTCCTTTAGCAAAGTATCCGGAAGAGGTTACGGTACATCTTGGCGGAGGCATGAATCCGAATGCAAAAATACCGGAAGGAATGACCTATGAGGACAACACCTTTCTGGATATGCTGAAAGAGGATCTGAACATCAATGTAGTATATGACTGGGTTGCATCTTCTTCCGATTATGATGAAAAGATGAACCTGTGTATCGGCAGTAATACGATTCCGGAGCTGATGAATGTAAACGCAGAGCAGTATCGTGCACTGTTAAAATACGATCTGATCCAGCCCATCGGAAGCTACTATGAAGACTATGCATCAGACAAGCTGAAGAGCTATGTGGAATCCGGCGGTGAAGCACTGCAGAAGGTTATCTGCAATGAAGACGGCGAGATGATGGCGATTCCGGCACCCAACATTACAGCGGGCGGTGTAAATGAAATGTGGATCCGCCAGGACTGGCTGGATAATCTTGGTCTGGAAGCACCCAGAACCTGGGATGAGATGGTTGCTGTTGCAGAAGCATTTGTCAAAGAAGATCCGGATGGCAATGGTGAAAATGATACGATCGGTATCCTTGGGCCTGCGAATTCAGATTATGTAAACGGAAACGGCGGTAATCGCTATGGTCTGGATCCTCTGTTCAGCGCTTTTCAGTCTTATCCGAAATACTGGCTGAAGGATGATAGCGGAAATGTTGTTTACGGTTCTATTACAGAAGAAACCAAGGTTGCACTGGAAAAGGTTGCAGGTCTGTATGCAGATGGACTGATCGATCCGGAGATCCTGGTAAGAAACGACAGTTCAGAGCCCTTGCTTGCAGGAAAGGTTGGTATCTTCTTTGGCCCCTGGTGGTGCGGATATACCGTTGGCGATGCAACTCTGGCACAGGAAGCTGACTGGCAGGCATATTTCACACCCCTTGCAGAGGACGGAAAATTCTATACCCATATGGCAGAGCCCACAACGAAATATGTTGTAGCAAGCAAGGAATGCAAAAATCCGGAAGCTGCCTTTAAGATCATTAACTATCTGATCGAGTATGAGCAGGGCTGGGTAGATTCGGGTATAACAAGTGGACTTAGCATCTCAGATTTATATCCTTTATACAACGTATATGACAATGCAAATGAAATCGAAGTATCCTATGATTGCCTGAAGAAATATCTTGCAGGCGAAATCGGAATTGATGATGTGGATTACAGCACCCATAAGCTTCTGAAGAGCGATATGGAAGCGATCACAAAGCTGAAAAAAGAGCCTTATGATGACTTCAGTCTGGAATATTGGAACTTTGAAGATGAAGATCTGGCAAAGACCAATCTGCCTCGTCTGGTTTCCATTATGGTAGGTGATGCACCCCTTGTAAATGAGGAATATGTTCCGATTTATAACAGCTATGACGGCAAAACCAAGACAATGGATTCCAAATGGGCAAACCTGAAAAAGCTGGAGGAAGAAACCTTTGCAAAGATCATCACAGGAAAAGTAGGAATCGATGCATTTGACTCCTTTGTAGAGGAATGGAAAGCATCCGGCGGTGATGAGATTACAAAAGAGGTTCAGGAAGAATTAGATGCACAGCAGTAAAATGCGAAATGCAGAGCTTTGAAATTTGATTATCTTAAAAATACAGGTGGCGTCTCGATTACGGGACGCCATTTGTTGAATTAGGTTAAACAGGAGGAAAAAAGAGACATGAAGGATTTTGAAAACGATTTAATTTATTATCCCAATCCGGATCCGATCGAGGAGCCGCGGTTTATTTTGAATTCCGTAGAGGAACTGGAAAAATCAACAAAATACAGTGTTATCTGCAATGGAACGGAGCGCGTGGTATATCATACAGACTCCTTTGATTATGTTGTTGTAGTAGATGACGAAGCCTATGATCTTGAAATTTCGATTCATACACCCTTTGAGAAGCTGGCAATTCGTCCGACCAGCTTTGGAATCGTCCCTTCCATAAAGGGAGAGACCGTTCAGATTCATCTCGACGAGCCGAAAAAATTTACGGTAGAGACAGACGGCGGTCTGCATGACGCATTATTCGTGCTTTGCTCGCGCAGAATCGAAAAACCGGAAAATACGACGATCTGCTTTGAAAAAGGAAAAGTATACAATGTCGGGATCCTGACCTTAAAGCCGAATGATACGGTCTATATCGAAGAGGGGGCCGTGGTATCTGGTTGTATTTATGCGGATCATTGTGATAATATTTCCATTGTAGGAAACGGAATCGTCAATGGAGCCTGCTGGCATCTGCCGGACAGTAATGCCCATCGGTTTTTTATCTATATCAAGTGGTGCAACAATGTCCTCTTAAAAGGCTTTACGGCGGTAGACGGGCCATCCTGGCATGTGGTTCCGGCGGCATGCGATCATGTGGTCATTGATGATATGAATATCATGTCCAGAATTGTAACAGGAGATGGAATTGATATTACGAGCAGTCAGGATGTGGAGATAAAGAATTGCTTTATCCGTTCGACGGATGACAGTATCTGTATTAAGGCGCATGGGCTGATTGCGGATACTTCGACGGTTCGGGATGTGACGAAGGTATATGTCCACAACAACGTACTCTGGAATGCAGAGCCGGGCAATGCAATTGAATTAGGCTATGGGCTCCAGAGTGAAATTCACGATCTCGTATTTGAGGATTGTGATATCATTCACTGTCAGTACGAAGGAAATATGGGCGGCGCAGCAATCTCCATCCATCAGGCGGATGGCGGTCATGTGCATGACATCCATTACAGAAATATCCGGATAGAGCAGGCGGAGCAGAAGCTGTTTGATATCAAGGTATTGCTTTGCAAGTATACACAGCAGGTTTCCAAAGGGGAGATCAATGATATTCATTTTGACAACATTCAGGTATTAAACGGCGATATTCCGGTTTCCTTGATTCGAGGATACCAGACGCCGACGGAAGAAGTGCGCGTTCATGATATTACCTTTGACAATATTACCTTTATGGGGAAAAAGTGTGAAACCTGGCAGGACCTTCGTCTGGTTACAGAGCTGGCAAACGATATTTATGTCAATGGCGTCAGAACGTGTAAACAGATGAAATTCTGAAAATGCAAACAGGCATTCCGTAACGGAAAGACAAAACTATTTCTATAAGGAGGAATTCATGGCTGACACAGGTATTTTTTATGGAACAGGAGCAGCGGAGGGTGTGCCGAGTCCCTTTTGTGACTGCCCGATGTGCAATTATGCCCGTGAGCATGGCGGAAAGGATGTCCGCAAGCGTTCCTGCTTTCGACTGGGCAGGAATATTATGATTGATATGGGGCCGGATATTTTCACCCAGGCACTTCAATATGGTTCTATGTGTGACATTGAGCATGTTCTGATTACGCATACCCATGATGATCATTTTGATTTTACGGCATTGGGCCTTATGAACATGGCAACGCATCTTCGGACAACACCGGTGCATTTCTATTTTTCGGAAGAGGGCTATCGGTTCATTGAGCTCTTGCGGGACAGTGAGATCGCATTTGGAGGAACTCTCCGTGGAATGGAAAAAAAGGGGATTTATGCTTTTCACAAGCTGAAATATTTTGAGACCTATTCCATAGGGGAGTATGAGGTTACACCGATTCGTGGAAATCACGGCGGGAATATGGCAAAAGAACGCAGCGCAAATTATGTGCTGAAGGCAAAAGACGGAACAAAAATGCTGTATGGAATGGATACCGGACTGTATGAGGAAGAAACCCTTGATTTCATGAAAAATCAGAATCTTGACATTTGGATCTCAGAATGTACATTCGGAAATCTGAAGCTGCAGGAGGAATGGAATACCCATTTATGTGCGGATACTTTTCTGGAGCTGTTGGATACATTTGAAAAAAATAAAACGATCCGGCAGGATACCAAAATATATCTTTCCCATATAAATCAGTGTCATACGGCGCCTCATGAAAAGCTTCAAGGGATAATGACGGATGCAAAGCCGGAATATCAGATCGTTGTGGCATATGACGGATTGGAAATTCCCATAAGCCGGGATGGAAAATAACTTGCACAGATCAATTCCGAAATTTTCAGAAAAAAGAAAAAGTGTTATAATAAAAGGAGAAAATAAAAATGGATAACATGAATATTCGGAAAATTAACGGTTTTACAGTTCAGCTGGTAGCAGATGGAGTATATGCGATTGATGAATTCGGCATTGCGCTGATGTATCTGATCATCGGAAAAACACAGGCACTGCTGCTGGATACAGGCGTTGGTGCAGGAAATGTACATGCAGTTGTAAAGGAACTGACGGATCTGCCCTGTCTGGTAGTAAACTCCCACCATCATTATGACCATGCGGGCGGCAATGTTTGGTTTGATGAGGTTTATGCACATAAAAATGCGGTCAGCATTTTAAAGGAGCAGAACTGTCAGGAGGTACGCCGCGCCTTTATCGAGAGACAGCTGGATAGAGAAGAATATAACGGAGAAGCGTCTGTAGCAGATACGATTTCTTATCTTCATGAGTATCGTGTGAATCCCATCGAGGAAGGAAAGGTATTTGATCTGGGGGGACGTAAGCTGGAGGTGATCGAGACCTTCGGACATACGAAGGATGGGATCTGCCTGCTGGATTCTGAAAACCGTCTGCTGTTTTCCGGCGATTCGGTAGTCAGCACACCGACTCTGATCACGGAGCCCTGCAAATCGGATACGATGGAGCATTATGCAAAAGCGTTGAAGCATCTGGAGGGCAGAGAAGCTGAGTTTGATCTGATCTTCCCGGGGCATTATGTGCATCCGATTCCCAAAACCTATTTAAAAGAGCTGATCGTATGTGCAGAGAAAATCCTGGAGAATCCGCTGTATGGCACACCGGAGAAAAATCACATGTCAGATCAAATCGCATATCGTGCATTTTATAAAAAGGCATCCATTCTTTATACAATGGATCGCGTAACCGGAGAAAAGGCACCTCAGGAATAAAGGAAAAATGTAACTGTGAGGGTACGGAACAGTTTACAAAAAAATCTGCGGAGCAAAAAGGGCGGGCAGAAATAAAAAAAGGAGCTGAGATTACGTATGGAACAGAAAAAAGGAACACAATGGGTACCCAAAAAACAGGAGGATCCGGGACTTCTTGCCCGTCTGAGCAGACCGACGGGACCGGTAGATGTTGTCCTGGATACCGATACCTATAATGAAATTGACGATCAGTTCGCTGTTTCGTATCTGATTTGCTCTGCAGAAAAACTCCATTTACAGGCAATCTATGCAGCGCCGTTTTTTAATGAAAAATCCACAGGCCCTGCAGATGGAATGGAGAAAAGCTATCAGGAGATCTTAAATATTCTGACGCTGATGGGAAAGGACGAGCTGAAAAAGAGTGTATACAAAGGCTCGACAGGCTACCTGCCGGATGAAGAGACGGCGGTAGAATCTCCTGCAGCGGCAGATCTGGCGGCCCGTGCAATGAACTATACTCCGGAAAAACCGCTGTATGTGCTTGCAATCGGCGCCATCACAAATGTGGCTTCTGCAATTTTGAAAAATCCGGATATTATCGACCGGATCGTGATCGTATGGCTGGGCGGCAATGCACTGCACTGGCCGGAAAACAAAGAATTTAATCTGTATCAGGACGTTGCCGCGGCAAGGATCATTTTTGAGTGCGGAGCCGCATTGGTGCAGCTCCCCTGCTCCGGCGTTGTATCGGAGGTTACGACGACAGGACCGGAGCTGGATGCCTATCTGAAGGGAAAAAACCGACTCTGTGATTATCTGGTCAGCACGACAAAGACGGAGGGACGCCGGTGCAGTAACGAACTGGCATGGTCTCGTGTGATCTGGGATATCACAACCGTCGCATGGCTGCTGGATGAGCGCTTCATGGAGGATTATCTGATGCCCAGCCCGATCCCGGAATACGACGGGCATTATTCTGTGGATCCGAAGCGACATCTGATGCGTTATGTTTATCATGTAAACAGGGATAAAGTTTTTTCGGATCTGTTTACAAAGCTGGCGAATTTTGGCTGAAGAGGGACAGGTATGAAAAAAGAATATCTGGAGCGTATTTACGCAGGCTGGCTAGCCAAAATCATAGGTATCCGTTATGGAGCGCCGGTAGAAGGCTGGACATATGAGAAAATAAAAAATATCTATGGAGAGCTGACAGACTATCCGGTGGACTATCGGGAGTTTGCAGCGGATGACGACAGCAACGGACCGTTATTCTATCTGAGAGGCCTTGAGGATGGCGGACATGGAGCAGAAATGACAGCACAGGATGTTGCAAATGCGCTGTTAAATTACGCACCCTATGAGCATGGTTTTTTCTGGTGGGGCGGTTACGGAACGAGTACGGAGCATACGGCATATCTGAACCTGCGCAGCGGCATACCTGCGCCACGAAGCGGCAGTATTGCGCAGAATGGAAGTACAATAGCGGAGCAGATCGGCGGACAGATATTTATTGATACCTGGGGACTGGTTGCACCGGGCAATCCAGCGCTGGCTGCAAAGTTGGCCAGCAAGGCTGCGAGTGTAACGCATGATGGCAATGCGCTATACGGCGGTATTTTTGTGGCTGTGTGCATCAGTGTCGCATTTGAGGAAAAAGAGATCAAAAAGATTCTGGAAACAGGACTTTCCTATATTCCGTCAGACTGTGAATATGCGAAGATCGTACGGACAGTAATGGAGTTTTATGAAGAGCATCCGCAGAACTGGAGAGACTGCTTTGCCTACATTCATGCAAACTATGGTTATGATAAATATCCGGGAAATTGCCATATTATTCCGAATATTGCAGTTATGATTCTGGCGCTGTTATATGGGAACGGCGATTTTTCAGATACCATCGCTATCGTTACAATGTGTGGATGGGATACCGATTGTAACGGTGGTAATGTGGCAACCATTATCGGTGTCCGAAATGGTCTGGAGGGGATTGATTATGACCGCTGGAGAAAACCTGTGCATGATCTGCTGGTCTGTTCCAGTGTGATAGGATCCTTAAACATCATGGATATTCCCTATGGAGCATTGTATATCGGGAAAATGGCATATGAGCTTGCAGGGGAAGAGCTTCCGGAGTCGTGGAAGGAGCTTGCAGAGAAAAGAATTCACAGCTGTCATTTTGAATTCCCGGGATCTACGCATTCCATGCAGATTCGGGTGGACAGTATGACGGATGAGAAGGATCCGATCACGAGAGAATGCTGTGTCTGCAATACAGACGAGTCTGCACATAGCGGCAGCAGAAGCCTGAAAGCGACGGCAGTTCCGGTAAATTCCGGAGAACGTGTTTTTGTATATCAGAAAACTTACTATGAGCCGAAGGATTTTCACGACAGCAGATATGATCCTTGTTTCTCCCCGCTGGTTTACCCGGGGCAGACGGTACATGGAAGCGTAATGCTTCCGGAGTATGCCGGGGAAGCGGACTGCAGCCTGTATGTGCGGGATCTGCGGAGTGGAAAAATTTTTACCGGCAAAAGCGTACATCTGAAAAAGGGCTGTTGGCAGGAGCTGAGCTTCCGGATTCCGTCCTGGGAGGGCGCGCTGATCGGTGAGATGGGAGTCTGCTTTGATCTTTTGATGGGAACGCAAGCAACTCAGACCTTTGCAGGACTTTTGGATGATCTGTGGGCAGATGGAACACCGGATTATCGGATCGATTTTTGCCAGGAAACGACAGAAGTATGGACTGGCTTACATAAAGAGGTCAGCCAGTTTACCAGACTGAAGGGACATCTGTATTTGGATCAGGGAGCATTACATCTGTCCTGCGCAGATTTTGGAGAAGCGTATACCGGCAGATATGACTGGAAAGACTATACGACGGTATTTGAAATGACTCCCCTGACAGGCGAAAACAATATGGTAAATGTGCGCGTACAGGGGGCGATCCGTTCTTATGCAGTTGCACTCCTTGCGGACTCTAAAATTGCACTCCTGAAAAATGAAAATGGATATCGTGTTCTGACAGAGACAGCCTTTGACTGGAAAGCTGGCAGGGATTATGAGGTTTCTGTTTGCGCACAGGGAGCAAGACTGCATGCAGAGATCAAAGAAGTGCCGGTTGGATGTAGACAAAACCAACAGCTGCAGACAGAGACTGCTGTACTGGAATATGAGGATACGGACCATCCTTATCTGCAGGGCGCGGTTGGCGTGTCTGTTCGAAACGGAAGCCATGCAAAATATTCTTCGATACGGATGAGGTGTAATTCGTGAAATCCCAAAGAATGAAGGAGCAGGAAACGGAACGATCAAAAGCACAATGTCAGGAAAGCGCGTCCTTGGGGACACGCTTTCTTGTGATGGGCTCCTTAAATTATGACTATATTTATTCCCTGGATCATATTGTCGCACCGGGAGAAACGATTGCTTCTGCGAAGTTGGATAAGACCTGCGGAGGAAAAGGCTTTAATCAGGCTGCAGCCCTTGCAAAGGCTGGTGCAAAGGTGTATCTTGCAGGCCTGGTGGGTGCTGACGGAGGTCAGATGTTGGAAACAGCACAGGAGTTTGGTGTGGACTGCAGGTTCGTGCAGGAACGAGACAACGCAACCGGGCATGCGATCATTCAGGTGGACAAAAACGGACAGAACAGCATCGTCCTGTTTGGCGGTACGAACCGGATGTGGACGGCGGAATATGTCGATAGCGTTCTGGATTCTTTTGAAAAAGGAGATGTCCTGATCTTACAGAATGAAATCAATGGAATCGAAGATATTCTGGAAAAGGCCTATGCCAGAGGCATTTCGATCGTATTGAATCCATCGCCGTTTGAAGATTGCATTTTAAGCTGGCAGCTGGAAAAGGTTTCCCTGTTTTTCATCAATGAGGTAGAGGGCGAGCAAATGACCCAAAAAAGCGAGCCAAAAGACATTCTGGAGCAAATGCTGTTTCAGTATCCGAATGCTGCAGTTGTACTGACCCTCGGAGAAAAAGGTGCATGGTATGCAGACCGGGAAGAACGGTATTTCTGCCCGGCACAGAAAGTAAAGGCAGTTGACACCACGGCGGCGGGAGATACCTTTACCGGATATTTTCTGATGGCGCAGGAAAAGGGATTTTCTGCAGAACAGTGTCTTTCGATCGCTGCACAGGCATCCGCAATTGCAGTGTCGAGAAAGGGTGCATCGGTCTCTGTCCCGGTCTGGGCAGAGCTGCAGATGGACTTATAAATAATTCCAACAATAGAATGCACGCTCTGCGAGCATTCTATTGTCATGAATCAAAAACCCCGGACGGAGTGATTTTTCAAACTCTGTCCGGTGGATCTTGCTGATATCTTCCGGAAAAGCGGGTCTGGTTTTTTATCGTGTGAAATGGTACAATAAAAATGTATGCGGTGCAAAAACAGCCTCCGGTGTGATCGGAGACTGTCAAAATAGAAAACAGGAGGATTTATTTCCATGAAAGTGCTTGTAATCAACTGCGGCAGCTCCTCTTTGAAGTATCAGCTGATCGACAGCCAGAGTGAAGAGGTCCTGGCAAAGGGACTGTGTGAAAGAATCGGAATCGAAGGCAGCAGCGTAACCCATCAGAAAGCCGGAGAAGGCAAAAAGACGGAAGCGGTTCTGATGAAGGATCATACCGATGCAGTAAAGGTTGTGATCGAGAAGCTGACAGATCCGGCAGAGGGCGTGATCGCATCTCTGAAGGAAATTGATGCAGTAGGTCACAGAATCGTACATGGCGGAGAAAAATTCAAGGGATCTGTTGTGATTGATGACAGTGTGCTGGAAGCAATTGCAGAATGCAATGACCTTGCGCCGCTTCACAATCCGGCAAACCTGATCGGTATCAGATCCTGCCAGAAGGTAATGCCCGGTGTGCCGATGGTGGCTGTATTCGATACCGCATTCCATCAGACGATGCCCGGCAAGGCTTATTTATACGGTCTGCCGTATGAATATTATGAAAAATACAAAGTACGTCGTTACGGCTTCCATGGAACCAGCCATGATTTCGTTTCCAAACGTGTCGGAGAACTGCTTGGAAAAGACAGAAAAGATCTGAAAATCATCGTATGCCATCTCGGCAACGGTGCTTCCGTATCCGCAGTTGACCACGGGAAATCCGTGGATACCTCCATGGGTCTGACACCACTGGAAGGTCTGATGATGGGAACCAGAAGCGGCGATATGGATCCTGCGATCGTTGGTTTTATCGCAGAAAAAGAAAATCTGACAGCTGCAGAGGTCATCAATATCTGCAACAAAAACTCCGGTGTGCTTGGCCTGTCCGGTATTTCCAGCGACTTCCGTGATCTGGTAGAAGCTGCGGCAGCAGGCAACGACCATGCGCAGACGACGCTGGAAGCATACGCTTATCGTGTCGGCAAATATATCGGTGCATATGCGGCTGCTATGAACGGTGTGGATGCCATCGTATTTACAGCAGGAATTGGTGAAAACAACGCACAGGTTCGGGCTCTGATCAGTCAGTATACAGGCTTCCTTGGCTGCGAGATCGATCTGGAAAAGAATAAGGCGGCAGTCGGTGTGGAGGCTGTTATTTCCACTCCGGAATCCAAAGTAACAGCCCTGGTGGTTCCGACCAATGAAGAGCTTGCCATTGCGCGGGAAACAGTTCGTCTGGTGAACGCGTAAGGGAAACGATAATTTGCAACAGGTACGGGCGTTGTCCTGCCGGGGAACCGACGGACAGCGCCCGTGGTAGAATGTATGGAAAAGATCATTGTACTGAAGGGGATTGCAGTCCCTTATGAACTGCAGCGGAAAAATATCAGGAGAATGAACCTGCGCGTCCACAGAGATGGGCGCGTTTTGGTTTCTGCGAGCAGAGATACAGCGCAGTGGGAAATAGAGGCGTTTCTTCTGGGAAATGCGGATTTTGTCCTGCAGAACCGGGAACGCTGTCTGAAGCTGATTGAAGCCGGAGATGGAATCAGCGCCGGGAAAAATCGACGCTATGAAGATGGGGATGAGCTCTATCAGTGTGGAAAAGCCTGCCGCCTTTGTGTTGTGGAGGGCAGGAAAGAGTCGGTGGAGCGGATCGGCCGTGTGATTTTAGTGACACAGAAAAATCCATCCGATGCAGACAGACGCAGACGGATGCTCGAAGGGTATCTGACACAGTGCTGCCTGGAGCAGATGGAAGAAATCTGTGAGAGGATTTATCCGGTTTTTTCCCGGATGGGGGTAGCATGGCCCCAGATTAAAGTGCGCAGTATGGTGTCCCGATGGGGAAGCTGTCAGCCGAAAAAGAAGATCGTGACTTTTTCCAGACAGCTTGGGGAGACGCCGCCTGCGTGCATGGAATATGTTGCAGTACATGAGTTCTGCCATTTTATCCAGCCGAATCACTCTGCAGCATTTCATCAGCTTATGACGGAGCTGATGCCGGACTGGAGGCAGAGAAAGCAGTTGTTGAACAGCCGGGCATGGGTTGATGTCGGGGAGACATAATATGGCTGGAAGCCTGCGCTTTCCATTGAAAAAATGCGTCTGCCATGGAGAAAAGATTCCGCGTGGCAGGCGCATTTTTGTTCGTTTTTGTCTATATATGCCTGAAACTATAAACGATTGTGGATGTTTCGAAAAATTGCATCGGGACTGTTTGGCGAACCGCAGGCGCTACCGCGCCAGTTCTGTGCACACTTCACGGACACTGTCGAAAATCCAGGTCGGTTTGGTGTCGCTCTTTTCCAGGTCATCAAGTGTCGCCTCGCCGGAGAGGACACAGATCGTATCGACTCCTGCATTGACACCGCAGGCGATGTCTGTGTAGATGCGGTCACCGACGATCACGGTGTCCTCTTTGGAGATGCCGAGCTTTTTTAAAACACAGTCGATCATGATCGGTTCTGGCTTGCCGATGAAAAACGGTGTTTTGCCGGTCGCATTTTTGAGCATGATGCTCATGGAGCCGCAATCCGGGATGTAGCCGAAGCTGACCGGACAGACAAGATCCGGATTGGTTGCAAGATAAGCAACCTCACGCCCGAGCATGATGCAGGTGTCACGTACCTTTTCAGAGGTATTTTCTGTATCAAAGCCGATTAAAACGACAGAGGCGGAATCCTCCGGCTTCGTGACAACGCGGATGCCGTTTTGCTCCAGCTCTGCGACAAGGGAACGGGTTCCCATACAGAAAACGGTCTGTCCGGGATAATTCTCCTGAAGATAAAAAGCGGTTGCCTGGCTGGAAGTATAGAAATGCGAAGCATCGGCGGTAATTCCCATCCGGTTTACCTTTTCCACATAGTCCTTTACGGATTTGGAGGAATTGTTGGTGATGAAAATATAGCGTCCTCCATTTTTTTCAATCTGGGAAAGAAAATCCAGCGTTCCTTCAAAAATTGAATTTTCATTATAGATCGTGCCGTCCATATCCAGCAGGAACAGCTTTTTATGCCGGAGTGCATCCGCATTTTTCTTAAATTTATCTGTAAGCATTTCGGATCAGTTCTCCCTGAAACCGGTGGCAACCGGAATATTTTTAGTGGCGACGATATCCGCACCCGTACCTGCCGCGTCGTGCAGCAGGACATCTCCGATTTGAACCGGGGCGACAGCGTGGATCTGACGGATCGCTTCCATGACATCCTTTATTTTACCTTTGGGGATATCGGAGGCAGTCTTAACGGAAACGACAGGCAGGACGCCGCCGGAAACCAGCGCTGTAGAAGTTACGATACGGGTTGGATTGGTGACCTCCCTACGACCGTAAGCAGCGCCGCGGGGGCAGGTATTACCGGTGACGGATACAACCTCGCCGTTTTCAAGCGTAACAGTAAGCGGGCAGCCCAGAGGGCAGCAGATGCAGATTAGATTTTTTTCTTCCATAATAAATCAGCCCTCCTCTTTTGCAACACAGATTGTGATGGATTGTGCGTCGGCGGGAATTGCAGATTTTTTCAGGATGATCTGCTGCATTTCGCCGGGCGCGAGCTTCTTCTTTTTCTGGCGCAGCAGACAGGTATCACCTGCTGTAACAGTCAATACTGCGTCTGTGAATACGCTTCCGACGCGGAAACGAACCAGAAGCGTGTCCTCCATATGGGACAGCCGAATGGACTGCGGAACCGTGTAGCGGACGCCGCCCGATGGAATAAGCGGGATGCCGATGGAGCCGTCCGCAGCAGCGGCGTTGTGAGCGTTATTGTTAGCCTTCACGCCGGTTGAACCTTGCCCGGCGGAAGCGCTGCTCGCGCCGCTGTCAGCCTGTGTGGTCAAATTCTGTTCAGCGGAAGCAGTGCCCGCGCCATCACCCGCTGTCTGCCGGATATATTCTGCCGCGAATTTTCCGGCACGTCCGGCTTCTTCGGAAACGTAATCGACCAGATCATGTACGTGCAGGACATTGCCGCAGGCGAATACGCCGGGAACGTTCGTTTCGAGGCTTTCATTCACCAGTGGACCGCCTGTGACGGGGGATAAGGATACACCGAGTTTGGTGGAAAGTTCGTTTTCGGGGATAAGTCCACAGGAGAGCAGCAGTGTATCGCAGGGGATATTTTGCTCGGTTCCGGGGATCGGCTTGCGGTCAGGACCGACCTGTGCCAGTGTAATGCCGGTTACGCGATCTTTTCCCTGAATATCGATGACTGTATGGGAAAGCAGCAGCGGAATGTCAAAATCCTCCAGGCACTGGACGATATTTCGCTGCAGACCGCCGGAATAGGGCATCAGCTCGGCAACGGCTTTGACTTTCGCACCTTCGAGGGTCATTCGACGCGCCATAATCAGACCGATATCGCCGGAGCCGAGGATTACTACCTCTTTACCCGGAAGAAAGCCTTCCATATTGACGAGACGCTGGGCTGTACCGGCGGTGTAAATGCCTGCCGGACGGAAGCCGGGGATGTTTAAAGCGCCTCTGGGACGTTCACGGCAGCCCATCGCGAGAATTACACTGCGGCAGGGCAGCTGCAGGAGTCCGTCTGTGCGGTTCATGGCTGTAACACAATGCAGGCCTGTGGAAGCGTCTGTGCTGATATCCAGAACCATTGTGGAGAGCTTATAGGGAATTTCCAGTGCGAGCGCTTCGTCGATGAAACGGGAAGCGTATTCTGGTCCGGTCAGCTCTTCCTGAAAGGTGTGCAGACCGAAGCCGTTGTGGATACACTGATTTAAAATGCCGCCCAGCTCCTGATCGCGTTCGAGGATCAGAAGATTGGAAACTCCGCTTTTATGGGCGGCGATAGCGGCAGCAAGTCCGGCAGGACCTCCGCCGATGACGATCAGATCATATTGTTTCATAAACCCGATTCCTCCCTTGTAGTGCCGGTAAGCAGTTCAGAGCCTTGCCCGTGTTTGGTGACAGAAAGTGGGTTCATGGAAAGCTCGCGTTCGAGGATTTCCATGACTCTGGGAGAACAGAAACCTGCCTGACAGCGTCCCATTCCGGCACGGGTGCGTCGTTTTACGCCGTCTAAGGAGCGTGCGCCGACCGGACGGCGGATTGCATTTATAATTTCTCCCTCTGTAACGGTTTCACAGCGGCAGATCACATTGCCGTATGCAGGATCTTCTGACAGAAGCTCTTTTAATTCCTCCGGGGAAGCAGAAGCGACACAGGGAATGCCCTTGCGGGTCGCAATAAAGTTGTCCTTGCAGGAAGCACCCAGCTTATGGGAAACCAGCTCTGCAACATATTCCCCGATTGCGGGAGCGGAGGAAAGACCGGGAGATTCGATTCCGGCACAGTCAAAGAAGCCGGGAGCATCCTCTGCCTCACCAATTACGAAATCACCGCCAGCCTCGGAGGCGCGCAGACCTGCAAACGAGGTAATTGTCAGATTACCGGGCAGGGATGGAACGCTGAGCCGTCCTTTTTCCATAACGTCAGCAAGTCCTGCCTGGGTGGTATTGACGGCCTCTTTATCGGAAAGGTTTTCGGCGGTGGGACCGACTAACAGGTTTCCGTGGACGGTGGGGCTGACCAAAATGCCCTTGCCCATCTTTCCGGGAAGCTGAAAGATCGTATGGGAAACGAGGGTTCCGGCTTTTTTGTCCAGAAGCTGGTATTCTCCGCGACGGGGCGTGATAGAAAGCTTGTGGGCGCTGACCTGATTGTGCAGCTCGTCCGCATAGACACCGGCGGCGTTGATGATACAGCGCGCTTCAAAGGTGTCGCCGGCAGCGGTTAAAACGTTCCAGTGACCGTCAGAAGCGTTGCGGGAAAGGGCTTTTACTGTAGTGTCAAAGCGGAACGAAACGCCGTTTACGGCAGCGTTTTCCGCCAGGGCGATCGTCATCAGGAACGGACATACAATTCCACCGGTCGGGCAGACAAGCACTGCCTTTACGTCGTCGGAAAGTGCTGGCTCGAGGGACTTGATAGCCTCACCGGTCACGATGGAAAGACCGGGAACGCCGTTTTTGCGTCCGCGGTCTGCCAGCTCTTCCAGTTCCGGAATCTGGGATTCTTCAAAACAAAGTACCAGGGAGCCGTTTCTGGTAAAGGGAAAATCGAGGTCAGCGGAGAGCTGATCCATGAGTTCGTTCCCTCTCACATTAAAACGGGCTTTTAAGGAGCCGGGCTTTGCGTCGTGTCCGGCATGGATGATGGCGCTGTTTGCTTTGGAGGTTCCGCAGCAGACGTCCTCTTCTTTTTCCAGCACCAGGATATTTAGTTGATAACGGGAAAGCTCCCGTGCAATCGCGCATCCGGTCACACCGGCACCGATTATGATTGCATCATACATGGTAAATTCTCCTTTCGGAAAAATGAAAGTCAGGCACTTGTAAATTACGGCAGAATGTGTCCGGCAGCAAGATAGAGACGATACCATTCCTCACGGGTTAGCGTAATATCGCAGGCGGCGCAGATCTCGCGGAAGCGGGAGGGCTTTGTCGTGCCGGCGATCAGCTGCATGTGTGCAGGGTGACGCAGAATCCATGCAGCTGCAATTGTTGTCGGAGTTGTGTGGTATTTGTCTGCAATTTCCTCCAGACAGTGGTTCAATTCGGGATACTTGTCGCTGCCGATGAAAACGCCTTCAAAAAAGCCGTACTGGAACGGTGACCAGGTCTGGATGGTGATATTGTTGAGACGGCAGAAATCGAGAATGCTGTCGTCGCGGTCAATTGCACCGGCGGTTGTCATGTTGACTTCCATGCCGCTCTGGATCATGGAAGAGTTGGGCAGGGAAAACTGCAGCTGGTCGGTTACGAGGGGCTGGCTGATATATTTCTGCAGCAGCCTGATCTGGCTGGATTTGTGGTTGGAAACACCGAAGTTGCGGACCTTGCCGCTTTGCTGCAGCTGGTTGAAGGCTTCTGCCACTTCTTCCGGCTCCATCAGGGCATCCGGACGGTGCAGGACAAGCACATCCAGATAGTCAGTGCGCAGACGTTTCAGAATGCCGTCTACAGAAGATAAAATGTGTTCTTTGGAAAAATCATACATAACGCTGGAAACAATGCCGCATTTGGACTGCAGAAGGATCTTGTCGCGGACAGATGGGGACATGTGGATCGCGTCTGCAAACGCTTCCTCGCAGGTGCCCTGACCGTAGATGTCGGCGTGTTCGAAAAAGTTGCAGCCAAGCTCCAGCGCCGTTGCAACGAGTTCCTCGGCTTCTTTAGCGGAAACGTCGCGGATGCGCATGCAGCCGAGGGCAACGGAAGGGACTGTCAGTCCACTTTTTCCAAGTTGAATATATTTCATATACCTATACCTCCACCGGGTAAATTTCACTGCTTTCAGTATACCTCATAAGACGGGAAAAGGAAAGAAAAAGAGGTGTCTGGAAGCGTTCAAAAAAACGATACCAGAAGAGAGAATTTTGTGTATAGAGAGGGAGCTTCCCGCACGCAAAAAACGGCGGAGATTTTTGAAAAATCTCCGCCGGCTGAAAAAGCCAGGTGTAAAGCAGCCGGTGGCGGTTGCCGTTGTCGGTCAGTTGCCGGAAGCTGCGGAATCCGCCGCTGCGAGCTCAGGCTTGCGCATCAGAATCGCCATAAACTCTTCGCCTGTAATCGTTTCATGCTCGTACAGGTATTTAGCGATTTCATGAAGCTTGGGCAGGTTATCCTGCAGAAGCTGGATCGCTTTCTGGTGCTGTGCTTTTACAAGGTCGACGGTCAGGGTATCGATCTGGGTCTGTGTCTCGGGTGAGCAGGAAAGGGAAGAATCGCCGCCCAGATACTGGTTTGCAACGGTTTCCATTGCAACCATATCGAAAGTATCGCTCATGCCGTAGCGGGTAATCATTGCACGGGCGAGCTTGGTTGCCTGCTCGATATCGTTGGAGGCACCGGTTGTGATGGAGTGGAAGATGATTTCCTCTGCTGCGCGGCCGCCGGTCAGCGTTGCAATCTTATTTGCCATTTCTTCTTTGGACATCAGGAAACGTTCGCCTTCCTCGACCTGCATGGTATAACCAAGCGCACCGCTGGTACGGGGAATGATCGTGATCTTGTGTACCGGTGCGGAGTTCGTCTGCAGGGCGGCGACAAGGGCATGACCGACTTCATGATAGGAAACGATCAGTTTTTCTTTTTCGGAGAGCACGCGGCTCTTTTTCTGGTAGCCTGCGATAACAACCTCGATGCTTTCTTCGAGGTCTGCCTGTGTTGCAAAACGACGACCGTCGCGGACTGCACGCAGAGCAGCTTCGTTGACGATGTTGGCGAGTTCAGCGCCGGAGGCACCGGAAGCAGCTTTTGCGATTTCATGGAAGTTTACATTATCTGCAATCTTGATCTTACGGGCATGTACCTTCAGGATATCTTCGCGGCCCTGTAAGTCAGGCAGTTCAACCGGAATTCGGCGGTCGAAACGCCCGGGTCTGGTCAGCGCAGGATCAAGGGAATCCGGGCGGTTCGTCGCTGCCAGGATGACAACGCCTTTGGAACCATCGAAACCGTCCATTTCTGTCAGCAGCTGGTTTAAGGTCTGTTCCCGTTCGTCGTTGCCGCTGATCTGTCCATCACGCTTTTTACCGATTGTATCGATCTCATCGATGAAGACGATACAGGGAGCCTTCTCACTCGCCTGCTTGAACAGGTCACGTACCTTGGCTGCGCCCATGCCGACGAACATTTCCACGAATTCAGAACCGGAAATGGAGAAGAAGGGAACGTCCGCTTCACCGGCGACTGCCTTGGCAAGCAGGGTTTTACCGGTTCCGGGAGGGCCTACGAGCAGTGCGCCTTTAGGCATTGTTGCGCCAATTGCACGGTATTTTTCAGGGTTATGCAAAAAGTCTACGATTTCGGTCAGAAGCTCTTTTGCCTCATCTTCACCTGCTACATCAGAAAACTTGATGCCGGTGGAGGATTTGACATAAACCTTGGCGTTGCTCTTGCCGAACGACATCGCGCCGCCGGGACCTCCGGTCATGCTGTTGGTCATCTTTTTAAAGAGCAGCTGGCCTAAAAAGATGAAAATAATAGTAGGCAGGATAAAACCGATCAGCATATTCATCAGAGGGGACTGCTGAGTCGGAATCTCGCTGGTCAGATCCGCACCGGAGGAAGTGATCTTATCGATCAATTCGCTGTCGGTGTTGATCAGACCGGTCTTGCAGACCTGAGTTTTGCCATCCTGTTTGAGGGTGTAATAAATGATAGAATCCTGAACGTCGAACTGGACCTCCTGAATCTGTTTGCTGTCGATACCTTTTAAAAAGTCACTGTAGGTCGTTTCCCTGATGCTTCGTTCCATGATCCCCGGAAGAACAAAAATATTAAGCAGGAACATAACGATCAGAGCGACGACGGCATACGTGGCAAGCACTTGTTTTGGTTTTTTGTCATCGGGATTGGTTGTCATAGGTGTCTCCATTCTGTGCGCTGTCTGCACGGCACGGACATGTCGGGATGTCCGGGAAAAATAGTGTCTTAAAAACGTTTCAGATTAAGTTTATTATGCGTCCGGCCTGGGAAATTTACAAGAAAAGAATTGAAAAGAAATTCTAAAAGAAATATAAACTGAAAAGGAATCGGAGAGGGTATCATGTTCTTATGTGCATCTGAAAACAGGAGAACAAAAAAACACCGTCCCCGAAAGTCAAGCTTTCAAAAACAGTGTTTCTTAGTGCACCGCCAGGGGCTCGAACCCTGGACACCCTGATTAAGAGTCAGGTGCTCTACCAACTGAGCTAGCGGTGCATTTTCTTTTGTTTCGCTGAATCTCTGTATCGCTCAGGGACAAGATATATTATATGGCATGGATCGAGTTTTGACAAGTGTTTTTTGAAGAAAATTTAAGAAAAATATGCATAAAAAATGAAATATAAAAACGAGGTAATGCAGCAAAATAAATAAATAAGTCGAAAAAAACGATAGACACGAATATGAAAAAAAGAATATAACAGGAAATAACTATAAAAATCAGAAAAGGCAGAAAATTTAAAACGGGTCAAAAATTGGAATGATTGCCGTGCTTTTTTGCAAAACGCTTTTCCTGGTGGCGGCTTTGGAACGGATATGGTAGAATAAACTGAATTGCGCATGCGAGGCAGAATCTTAGATTCTTATCTGCCAAATGGAGACAAAATGCAAAAGAAAACAACAACGTTGATTTATGGAACAGGGAACGCCGGGAAGCTCGATTTGATGCGCCATTACCTGAGCACGCTGCAGGAGATTCGCCTGCTCGGTTTAAAGGATTTGCCATTTTGCTGGGGAGAGATAGAAGAATGTGGGAAGGACCCGCTGGAGAATGCGCGGCAGAAAGCCCTCGCATATTACCGAATCTGCGGGCAGCCGGTTTTTTCACAGGATAGCGGTCTTTATATAGAAGGACTGCCCAAGGAGCGTCAGCCGGGCGTGCATGTACGGCGGGTAAACGGTGTCAACCTGACGGATGAGCAGATGCGGAAATATTATAAGAAGATTGCCGCAGAGCTTGGCGGGCGGTGCGTCGCACAGTATCAGAACGCGATTTGCCTGGTTTTTTCTGAGAATGAAATTTACGAAGCCAGAGGCGGTGCACTGAACTGGAAAAAATTCTGGCTGATGACAGAGGAGCGGCCACAGCGGATGGAAGGCTTTCCTCTGGATGCGATCTGTGCAGATTACCGGACAGGCAGACACTTTTATGATGGAGAAACTACAATGCCGGAGGAAGAGGGAGACGGCGTGCGTGATTTTTTCCGGAATGCATTAAAGCTGCACGAAATGAGGAATAAGATTGAAAAATAAACTTTTTTAATCGCGAGATTTGTGTCTGCGCGCACTTGACACAAACTCGACATGCGCAAAAAGCGTGCGCAGAAATGAGCGAGAAAGATGACAGAAAAATTATATGATGTGAATGCGTATCTGACAGAATTTGATGCGGCGGTCGTAAGCTGCCAGGTGTTGAAGGAAGGCACAGAGCGAGACGTGAATGGTCAGCTGGCAGTTGGCGAAGCAGCGCGGCCGGATGCGCCACTCTGGGAGGTTGCTCTGGATCGAACCGCCTTTTATCCGGAGGGCGGCGGTCAGCCCTGCGATTTCGGTGTACTCGGCGGCGCCCGGGTGACAGATGTACAGGAAAAGGACGGCATAATTTTCCATTTGTGCAGCGCCCCGTTGGAGGTTGGAAGCTGCGTGCATGGAACCATTGACTGGGACAGAAGGCTGATGCATATGCGGGAGCATTCCGGAGAACATATCATTTCCGGTATCATCTGTCATACCCACGGCTATTCGAATATCGGCTTCCATATGGGAAAGGACTGCGTGACGATCGATTTTTCGGGACCGCTGACGGCAGAACAGATTCAGGAGGCGGAAGACCTGGCGAACCAGAAGGTACTGGAGAATATAGAAATTCTGGCGGAGTATCCGGACAGGGAGACCCTTGCAACACTGGATTACCGCAGTAAAAAAGAGCTGACCGGGGCGATCCGCATCGTTACGATTCCGGGTGCGGATGTGTGCGCCTGCTGTGGAACGCATGTGAAATACACAGGTGAGGTCGGACCTATCAAGGTCATTTCTGCAGAGCATGCAAAGGGTGGAAGCCGTCTGGATATTCTGATCGGGGAAAAAGCGCTGGCAGATTATAAGTGCCGATTCGAAAACACGCAGAAAATCTCGGCATTGCTGTCTGTAAAGCCGGAGCAGACCGCGGAAGCAGCCCAAAAGCTGCTGCAGACGGTGGCTGATCTAAAACAGGAGCTCGGCGCGTTAAAGCTGCGCCTGCTGGAAGAAAAGGTGGATGCCGTAGAGACCGGAAGCAGCGCCTGCGTGCTGTTTGAGCAGGGACTGAGCACAGTGGACGTCCGTAAGCTGGCGGATAAGCTGGCACAGAAGGTCTTATTTGCAGCAGTGTTTAATGGCAGCGATACAGATGGCTATCAGTATGTGATCTGCGCATCTGACCGGGATGTTTCGGCGTTTGGCAAGGCGTTCAACAAGGCACTTTGCGGGCGCGGCGGCGGGAAAAACCCAATGATTCAGGGACAGGTAAAAGCAGAGCAGAAAGCAATTTGGGAATACCTGACAAAAGGAGGAGTTTTACAGGATGGAAAATAAAGATAGAAAGATTGTGTTTTTTGACATTGACGGAACGCTGGTCGATGGACCGACCCATCAGATCCCGCAGAGTGCAGTGGAGGCGATCCGTAAACTTCGCGAAAATGGACACCTGGCATTTATCAATACGGGACGGACGTTGGTGAGCATTGAGCCGAGAATCCGCGAAATCGGATTCGACGGCCTGGTATGTGGCTGCGGAACACATATTTATTATGAAGGAGAAACGTTGTTTAGCCACAGCATTTTGCATGAAAAATGTACGGAAATCGTATATGAGCTGCGCAGACTCGGCATCCCGACATTTTTTGAAGCGGAGGAGCATGTGTATTATGACAGCCGCTGTATGAGTCCGGAGCTTGGCAATTCGGTTTCCAATTTTAAGAGTCTGAACTGCTCTGTGCCGGATATGCCGGAGCGGCCAGAGGACAGTGATGTGGTGTTTGATAAATTTTTCTGCCTGCTTCGTCCGGATGATCCGGTGGATAAGCTGAGAAGCTTTATCGGAGACGAATTTACTGCAGTGCCCCAGGGAGAGCATTATCTGGAAATCGTTCCGACAGGCTGCAGCAAGGCGGAGGGGATCCACATTTTACAGAAAAAACTGGGAATCCCCAAGGACAACTGTTATGCCATTGGGGACTCTGAAAACGATATTCCGATGCTGGAGGCTGTGCCCCACAGCATTGCGATGGGTGTCTGCTCCAAAACGATCCTGCCGTATTGCAGCTACCGGACCACGCCGGTTCTGGAGGACGGAATCGCGAACGCGTTAAAGCACTACGGGCTGATTTAAGCCGTCTACGCGGGTGCGATTGTACTGCGTGGACTGGTAACGGGTACTGGATGCCTGATACATAGTAAATTCTTTTTACAGAATGATTATAAAACAAAAAAGACGGGAAGAAACTCCTGCCTTTTTTTGTTCTGAGTGCTTATAGGTTCATACAATGAAGTACGATATGGATTTAACCCTTAATGCCGGATGTGGCCACGCTTTCGATAAACTGCTTCTGGAAGATGAAGAAGATTACAACCAGCGGGATAACGGCTAATACGGCGCCTGCCATCTGCATCGGGTACTGTGTCGTGTACTGACCCTGCAGAGTGGACAGTGCAGGACCTAAGATCAGCTTATCCATGGAGTTGTTGACGATCAGAGGCCACATGAAGTCGTTCCATGCGAACTTGAAGGTGAAGATGGTCAGCGCTGCGATACCAGGCTGGATTAACGGAACCATAATACGTCCGAAAATCTGGAATCGGTTACAGCCATCTACGATTGCGGCATCTTCCAGCTCCTGAGGCATGGGCATAAAGAACTGCCGCAGCAGGAATGTACCGAAGGCACTGAACAGGTTCGGAAGAAACAGCGCCGGGATGGTGTTCAACAGTCCCATCTTCTGGATTAACTGATACTGGGGAAGCAGGAAAATCTGTCCGGGAACCATCAGGACGGATAACAGCAGTACGAAAATAAAGTTTTTGAACGGGAACTCAATTCTCGCAAAGGCATATCCTGCCATGGAACAGAACACGATCTGCACAACTGTAGTAATGACAGCGGAAAGGATGGATTTCTGGGAATTTTTATATGTAGATAAAGGAAATATTCTTGTACGCGCAGCAGATGATTTTGCTGAATCTGGAGCTGTTTTTGCTGACGCTGCGCAGGGAGCGGGAAGAAAAGGCGGACGATTCCAAACGGTTTGAGCTGACGGAAGAGACAGCACATCTGAAAAGTTCCCGACTGATTCAGGTCGTCCACTATATGCAGGAGCATGTTCAGGAGCAAATCGATATGAATACACTCTGTGATGTTTTTTATATGAGCCGGTCTACGCTGCAGCATCTTTTCCATAAGGAATTCGGATGCGGACCAATGGAATATTTCAGCAGAATGAAGATCCGACGTGCACGGGAAATGATGCGGGAAGAAAATTGCAACATCACAGAAATTGCTGCACGTCTGTCCTATGGATCGGTACAATATTTTTCCAGACAGTTTAAAAAAGAAATGGGAATGTCTCCAATGGAGTATTTGTCGTCGGTGAAGGGAATCACACAGGCACTTCGATGAAAAAATATGCAATTTGTATAGAATATACAAGTTCTTAAAAAACAAACATGCAATCTGAATAAATTGATATTGCCGCATGGTGTACCTCGTGGTAATATACAACCATAGCATCCGGAAACGTTTCCGGAAGCGTTCCCGGGAGCATTACCGGGACAACAACAGACAGGAATTGCGCTGAGAAAAGCGCCTGTCACCAATAAAAAAGAGAGGTAGAGCTATGAAAAAGAAACTGATCAGTGTATTACTGAGTGCGGCAATGGCAACAACGATGCTTGCAGGCTGCGGAAGCACTGCCGCAGATACCGGAGCTGCTCCGGCAGAAACGAAAGCAACTGAGGAAAAGACCGAGGCTGCAGATACCGAGGCAGAGACTGGAACGGAAGAGGCTGCTGCCACAGGCGAAGGCAAGGTTTATTACTTAAACTTCAAACCCGAGCAGGCAGATGACTGGGTAGATCTTGCAGCAGAGTACACCGCTGAAACCGGCGTACCGGTAACTGTTGTAACTGCAGCAAGCGGAACCTATGAATCTACTCTGAAGTCCGAAATGGCAAAGACAGAAGCACCTACCCTGTTTCAGGTAAATGGTCCCGTTGGTCTGGCTTCCTGGAAGGATTATTGCTATGACTTAAAGGACAGCGAGGTTTATAAGAACGTACTGTCAGACGATTATGTGTTAAAGGATGGCGACGCTGTTCAGGGTATTGCATATGTAATTGAAACATATGGTCTGATCTACAACAAGGCACTGTTAAATGACTATTTTGCATTGGATGATGCAGAGATCAAATCCATCGATGAGCTGAACAACTTCGAAGCACTGAAGAAAGTTGCAGATGGAATTCAGGCTCACAAGGATGACCTTGGCGTAGAAGGTGCATTCGCTTCAGCCGGTTTTGATTCCTCCTCTGACTGGAGATTTAAGACACATCTGGCAAACCTGCCTCTGTACTATGAATATAAGGCAGACGGAATTACCTCTTCTCCTGCTATCAAGGGAACCTATCTGGACAACTACAAACAGATCTTCGATCTTTACATCACAGATTCTACCTGTGATCCGGCTCTGCTGTCCGGTAAGACTGGTGAAGATGCTGCCAGCGAATTTGCACTTGGCGAAGCTGTCTTCTATCAGAATGGTACCTGGGCTTACAACGACATCAAGGATAACGAAGTAGCAGATGAAGATCTTGGCATGCTTCCTATCTATATTGGCGCAGAAGGCGAAGAAAATCAGGGCCTGTGCACCGGTTCCGAGAACTACTGGTGTGTAAACAAGAATGCAGATCCTGCTGATATCCAGGCAACTCTGGACTTCATGGAATGGGTTGTAACCAGCGATACCGGTCGTGACGCTCTGGCAAACACCATGGGCTTTGTAACACCTTTCAAGACCTTTGAAGACGGTTATCAGTCTCAGAACCCGCTGGTACTTGCAAATGATGAGTACACCAAAGCTGGTAAGACACCTGTATCATGGAACTTCACCACAATGCCTTCTGAAGAGTGGAAAAACGGCGTCGGCAGCGCACTGCTTGAGTATGCTCAGGGCACCGGCGACTGGGATGCTGTTGTAACCGCATTCGTAGATGGCTGGAAGACAGAGTATGACGCAGCACATGCGGAATAATTCAGCTGCATAAAGTCCTGCACCAAAAATCGGTATGCAGGCAAACAAAGAGGATCATAATCAGAGGGCGGGCTATGTGCCCGCCCTTTCCCTTTCACGCACGGGATTTTTGCTTCACGTGCGGTAATTACAGATGTTTTGAAACAATGCCGCCTGTGCGGATGCAGAGAACACGAAAGCGGCAGAATGAGAGGAAATTATGGAGAAAGCAATCAGACGGTATTGGCCGATTTTTGTTCTGCCCACATTTCTTGCATTTATCCTTGGATTTATTGCGCCTTTTGCGATGGGTGTATATTTGTCCTTCTGCAAGTTCACGACGGTAACAGATGCAAAGTTTATCGGTTTTTCAAACTATCTTAAAATTTTTACAGATGCTTCATTTGTACACGCCCTGTGGTATACGGCGCTGTTCACAGTCGTGACGGTTGTGCTGATTAATGTGCTTGCATTTGCGGTAGCGCTGCTTTTGACAAAGGGATTTCGGGGGACAAATATCTTCCGAACAGTATTTTTTATGCCGAACCTGATCGGTGGTATTATCCTGGGCTATATCTGGCAGCTTCTGTTAAATGGTGTACTGCTGTACATGAACCGGACACTGACCTATTCCTCCGTCTATGGTTTCTGGGGACTGGTTATCCTGATGTGCTGGCAGCAGATCGGCTATATGATGATCATTTACATTGCCGGAATTCAGAATATCCCGGGGGATCTGATCGAGGCTGCAAAGATTGACGGTGCGACCTCTAGACAGATTTTGAAAAATGTGACAATTCCGATGGTAATGCCCTCCATTACGATCTGTACATTCCTGACCCTGACCAATTCGTTTAAGCTGTTCGACCAGAACCTGGCGCTGACAAACGGCGAGCCCTCCAACATGTCCGAGCTGCTGGCGCTGAATATTTTCCGTACATTTTATGGACGTACCGGCTGGGAGGGCGTCGGTCAGGCGAAAGCGGTCGTATTCTTCCTGTTGGTAGCAGCGATTGCATTGACGCAGAACTGGCTGACACGTAGAAAGGAGGTACAGCAGTAATGAATGTGAGAAAAGCAAAGCATGGCTGGATCTTTACGCTGGTCTTTACCCTGATTTCCATTGCCTATGTATTTCCGATCGCACTGGTTGTGATCAACTCTTTTAAAAAGAAGGCCTACATCAGTAAGAAACCCTTTGCCATTCCGACGGACAAGATGTTTGTCGGCATCGAAAACTATATCAAGGGAATCCAGAGAACCGGCTTTATTGATGCGTTCTTTACCTCTCTGTTTATTACGGTGCTGTCTGTTGGCGTGATTATCCTGTGTACCTCCATGTGCGCGTGGTATATTAGCCGTGTAAAGAATCGTTTTACAACTGCACTGTATTATCTGTGTCTGTTTTCGATGATCGTCCCGTTCCAGATGGTAATGTTTACCCTGTCCAAGCTTGCGGATATGCTGAAATTAAATAATCCGCTTGGTATCGTCATTGTATATCTGGGATTTGGCGCAGGGCTTTCCGTCTTTATGTTCTGCGGTTTTGTAAAGAGCATCCCGTTGGAAATTGAAGAGGCTGCGATGATTGATGGCTGTACGCCGCTGCAGACCTTTTTCGGAATTGTTATGCCGATTATGAAGCCAACCTGTATTACGGTTGCAATCCTGCAGACGATGTGGATCTGGAACGACTATCTGCTCCCGTATCTGGTGCTGGATATGACGAAGTATAAAACGATTCCTATCGCAGTTCAGTATCTGAAGGGCGGATATGGCTCTGTCGACATGGGTGCGATGATGGGCGTCCTGGTGCTTGCCATCATTCCGATCATTGTATTTTATCTGGCATGCCAGAAGTACATCATCGAAGGTGTTGTAGCAGGTGCTGTAAAAGGATGAATTGCGTACCGGAATAAAATACATATTTAGAAAAAAGAATAAAGTCGTTCGGCTACCGTAAACAGCCGGACGGCTTTTTGCAATTTTGTGATTATTTTGGGATTGTTTTGACTTTATGGGGGGTTTCCTATAAAATGTCGGAGGAAACGCAAAACTTTGACAATTGCGGTCGAAACAATAAGTATGGTAGGGCAGAGAAGCAATGGAGCAGGAAAACAGAGAGTTGGAAGAGATCACAATTAAAGATATTGCACGGATGTGCGGCGTTGGAGTAAGCACGGTATCCCGGGCGATCAATAACCATCCGGATATCAATCCTGAAACGAAGCAGAAGGTAATGGATATCATTCAGAAGTATGGGTATATTCCGAATAACAGTGCGCGGTATCTGAAGCGGATGGACGGAAAGTGTATCGCTGTGCTTGTGAAGGGATTAACAAACCCGTTTTTTGCCGGAGCGATCAAGGTCATGGAGGATGAGATCAAAAAGAAAAAGTATTCCATGGTGATCCGGCACGTTGAATCGGATGAGGATGAGGTTGATGTGGCGTTGGAGCTGGTAAAGGAAAAACGTCTGGCAGGCCTGATCTTTCTTGGGGGACATTTTGTTCATTCAGAAGAAAAGCTGAGTAAGCTGCGGATACCGTTTATTCTCTCAACAGTCGGAGAAGGACCGGACGGAATCCAGCACGATAATTACTCCACCTTGTCTGTTGACGATGAAAAAGAAGGATATCGGATGACAGATTACCTGATCCGACTGGGACACCGCAAAATCGCGGTGCTCGCTGCGGGAAAAGAAGATGTCAGCATCGGTCGGATGCGTCTGATGGGATATTTGCGGGCACTTCGGGAACAGGGAATCGAGCCGGATGAGGGACTGATCTGCTATATGAATCCGAAGCTTCCGTCCTACAGTATGGAAAACGGTTATGTTCTGACCCGACAGCTGCTGGATGAAGGAAAAGAGTTTACGGCAGTGTTTGCTTTTTCAGATACGATGGCAGTGGGAGCCTGTCGGGCGATCGCAGAGGCGGGGAAACGGATCCCACAGGATTATTCTGTTGCGGGCTTTGACGGAATTGAGCTGTGCAGCTATTACAATCCGACCCTGACGACGATCCGTCAGCCGATCCAGGAAATTGCAGAAGAATCTGTCCATCATCTGTTTGATCTGCTGGATGGCAAAAGCAGCCATCAGCATAAGATTTTTCCGGGAGAATTGCTGGAACAGGAATCGACGCGGGCGCTGTAAAGGAATCTGTACTCTGGGAATATATTACAGTTCACTCGTACCCTTCTGAGCTCTAACGGGAATATGTTACCGGTTGATATTTTACGAAATAATATTTACAATACTAGTGGGAGAGGAATATTCCTGATTTGAAATGGAGTGTAGAGACAGAAAATGGCAACCTTAAAGGATATCGCCCAGAGGGCGGGTGTAACGGCAACAACAGTATCTCGTGTTATAAACAACAGGGGATATATCAGTGAAGGGACGCGGAAAAAGGTATATGCAGCAATGGAAGAAATGCACTATCAGCCAAATGAGCTGGCACGTGCATTCTCCAAACAGTATACCAATACGATCGGACTGATCGTGCCGCATATTTCGCATCCCTTTTTTATAAAGGTGATCAGTAATTTAGAATCCTCAGCAGCGGAAAAGGGCTTTAAGCTGCTTTTGTGTAATTCAAAGGAGCAGCCGGAAAAGGAACAGGATTATCTGGATATGTGCATATCAAACCGTGTGGCGGGCATTGTGCTGTGCAGCAAATATGTTCAGACACGGGAATTTCGCAAAATGAACATCCCAGTCGTGAATCTGGAACGGGGAGGGGATGATGATACGATTTCCGTACAGTGTGACAACTATCAGGGCGGCAAGCTGGCAGCGGAGCATCTGATTGAATGCGGCTGTAAGAATCTTTTGCATTTCGGCGGCGTCGCCGGTAAGGATATGCCCGCGGACCGGCGTGCGGATGGATTTTCCGACGTTTGTAAAAGGGCGGGAATTCCATACCGGATATTGGTGAGCGACAGGCTGTTGTACGGCTCTATGCATTATGAAGACTTTATCCGCAGGGCCTTGCAGGAGTTCCCAGACGTGGATGGAATTTTTGCTAGCAGTGATCTGATCGCTTCTCAGGTGATCCAGGTTGGCGCGCAGATGGGCAAGCGGGTGCCGGAGGATATCCAGCTGATCGGCTTCGATGACGTGATGATATCGACGGTAACAACACCCCAGATCACGACGATCCATCAGCCTGTGGAAGAAATGACAGAATTGTGCGTGGAATATATTGCGAAGAGTCTGAAGAATGAGTCTGTCCCCCAGAAGATTGTACTGCCGGTACGGCTGGTGCAGCGCGGGACTACGGTTTTGAAGACAGAAATATAGAAGAAACTGGTATAAAAAAGAATCCTGCGAAGCAGGATTCTCCGCCTGCGGCGGGTCGCGCAAGCGACATTCTTCCATTCCGCTACAGTGCGATCCGCGCGGAGCGCTTTTATTTCATAGGATGCATTTTCCTATGAAATGAGAAAACGCCGGAGCATAAAAAGCTCCGGCGTTTTAACGTTCCGGGGTCTTTGGTTTTGATACCTGCGGATTGTTCCGTGCTGCGACTCCCACAATCCTGCCCGATAGTCGTATGTCATCGGTAACACAATATGTATTTCGAAAACACATTTGATATACCACATAATGAGAAAAATAGCATAAATAGTATAAAATTGGAACTTTTGCGTAGCTGATAATAGAAAATGGTTTCGTGAAACTGTACAAATATTGCATTTTAAATTTGTAAAATGGACAGAAGTATAAAAGATGCACATGTTATCGGTTGACATACATATAGGGCGGTGGTATGATGACCTCATCAGGAAACAAGAACTCCGTACATTAGGCAAGAGCTCTAAAAGGATTCCAGGATGCAGCGGGTTTGCAGGACAACTTCTACAAACCACAGCTTCTCGGAATCCATAAAGAAACAAGGAGTGGTTTCGAAAAGCAAAAGCAGATCCGGAAGGATCTTACGGCAAGTATTTTTATATAAAAAAAGGAATCGACGGCAAAGCACCGAACAACTGGAGATCCATCTTCGGCGGAAGCGCTGCGTCTGCATTCCCAATGGTCAGAGCTGATCAGTGAAGGCACCTTTGTACCGGCTTATCGGGAGGAGAAAAATCTGATCGCAGAAGAAGCATAACAGAAGAAGCCGGTACAACGGCAGAAGGCGAGGAACTTATGCAGAGAAAAAATAATATCGTCCTGCGGCTGCACAGACAGAGAAAACCGGAGCAGGTGCTTTTGCCACTTGTCCGGGAAGATAATGGAGAAGCTTTGCGGGTTATTCTGGAAAAGCAGGACAATGTGACAGCGGAATTTATCTATAGAACAGAAAAAAAGGTCAGCTCCGGCTGGCTGAAGCTGGAAATTGAGCAGGACGGCTGCCGGAGAAGTGATAATCTGGAGGAAGAGCTTCCGGTTATTTTGGAAGTGGAAACGGATATCCGGCCGGAGGCGATGACCGCAATGTATCTTTTAAACGACTGGTGGACAAGACCGGCATTTATCAATGACTTTTCGGAAATCCCGGAGCTGACACAGGCGATTTACGGAAAGCTGAGAAACGGATACTTTTTCCTGCTTCCAATGCCGGGAAAACAGTTTAAGACCCAGGTGAAGCCCGGAAGAGAGAATACGCTTATTTTCGGAATGAGCGCCTGCAAGGGCGGAATCAGCAAACTGGACGAGCCTGTTTATGCATATGCGGAGGCGGACAGTCTGCAGGAAGCGGTTCATGCGTGTATGGCCTGGGCGGCAGAGTATCACGGAATCCGTTTGAAAGAGGAACGGAATATGCCGGAGATGCTGAAATATCTTGGCTGGTGCAGCTGGGATGCATTTTATACGGAGATCAGTGAAGAAAAGGTTCGCGCAAAGGGCAGAGAATTTGCGGAAAAAAATGTGCCGGTGCGCTGGATGCTGATGGATGACGGCTGGCTGTCGGTGCATGGAGACGCACTCTATGACCTTGCGCCCGAAAAAGAAAAGTTCCCCAACGGATTTGCTCAGATGATCCGTGATATAAAGCGGGATACACAGGTGGACTGGTTTGGTGTCTGGCATGCGCTTGGCGGCTACTGGGGCGGAATCGAGCCGGGAAGCGACCTTGCAGCAAAAGAGCAGGAGCATTTATATCAAAATGCACCTGGAAAGCTGATCCCGTGGCCGGATGCAGCCAAGGGCTACGGCTTTTACCGGGATTGGTATGAATATCTGAAGCGGGAGGGCATCAGCTTTTCCAAAGTGGACGGACAGAGCGCCGTACATAATTATTTTGAAAATGATCTTCCACTGATGACAGCGACGCGGGGAATGCACGGAGCGCTGGAGGGCGCGGCAGCGTACTTTGACGGTGCAGTGATCAACTGTATGGGAATGGCGGCAGAGAACATGTTTTCCCGTCCTCAGACAGCGGTTGCACGAAACAGCGATGATTTTGTACCAAAACGGGAGGATGGATTTGCAGAGCATTTGCTCCAGAATGCATACAATACACCCTACCAGGGCGAGCTGTATGTATGCGACTGGGATATGTTCTGGACAAGCCATGAGGATGGTCTGCGCCACAGCCTGCTGCGTGCGATCAGCGGAGGACCGGTGTATTTCAGCGATCGGATAGGAGAAACAGCCCCGGAGGTTGCAGCGCCGCTCTGCTATGCGGACGGAAGGCTGCCGCAGCTTTTACGGGCGGCAAGACCGACACAGGATTGTATGTTTCGTGATCCCAGAAAAGATGGCGTGCTGAAGCTGACAAATGTCGGAGCATATGCAAATGGTAAGATCGGCGGAGTGATTGCCGTTTATAATCTGACCCATCAGGAACAGACCTATCGGATCGGTGCATCGGATATTCCGGAGCTTTCCGGAAAAAACTGCTGGATTTATGATTGTCGTAATCAGACTGCTGCGGCCTGCAGTGCAGAAGAAGGCAGAGAATACCGCCTTGCAGCGGGAGACTTTACCTGGTTTTTGTTTGTGGAGGACACAGAGGGGAAAACCTTTGTGGGACTTGTGGATAAATACATCAGCTTTGATGCGGTACTGTGGATGCATGAGATCGGCGGCAGGCTAATGGGCGAAATCTGTGGCGGAAAGACCGTCGGATTTTTATCCAAAGAGCCTGTAAAGCGCGTGCTTTGCAACGGAGAGGATGTAACAGCGCAGGTGGAGAAAAAGGATTGCCTGTATTTGCTTGAGCTAAACGGACAGAATGCGGTAGTTGAAGTGGAATAAAAATCGCAGCACAACGCTGGCGGGGGCGCTGTGACATCCGCGTTCGAAATTGAAATAAAATCTGCTGTGCCCGCCGCGCGGCAAAAGGAGAGGAAAGAACATGAAAACAGCGCAGGAATATCAGAGAAGACTGCAGCGCCATTTGGATGAGCTCAAATGGCTGTACTGCGAATTATATCCGGGAAGAGAGGATATGTTTACCCAGTTATGTGAACAGATGGAAGCATGGTATCAGGATCGCCCGGAATCAGAAAAGAAGCTGGACCGGGAGCGGGAACAGGAGCCTGCATGGTACAGCCGCCAGGATATGCTTGGTATGATGCTGTATATCGATGCTTTTGCCGGCAATTTGAAGGGTGTGAAGAAAAAGCTGCCTTACCTGGAAGCATGCAACGTAAACTACCTGCATCTGATGCCGTTTTTGGATACCCCGAAGGGAAAAAGTGATGGAGGCTATGCGGTAGCAGATTACCGGAGGGTGCAGCCGACTCTGGGTACGATGGAGGAGTTGGCTTCTCTGTGCAGCGCCTGCCATGAGAAAAAGATGAGCGTATGCATGGACTTTGTAATGAATCACACATCGGAAGACCATGAGTGGGCAAAGCGCGCACTGGCAGGAGAAAAGGAATATCAGGATCGGTATTTTTTCTATGATACACCGGACATTCCGCAGGAGTTTGAAAAAACCGTGCCCCAGGTATTTCCGACAACGGCGCCCGGTAATTTTACCTGGCGGGAGGAGTGCCAAAAATATGTTATGACGTCCTTCTACCCCTATCAGTGGGACTTAAACTATTCCAACCCGGTCGTTTTTAACGAGATGGTCTATAATATGCTGTATCTGGTGAATCAGGGAATTGATATCGTCAGGATCGATGCAGTTCCCTATATCTGGAAGCAGCTGGGAACAGACTGCAGAAATCTGCCGCAGGTACACACCATTGTGCGCATGATCCGTATGATCACGGAAATCGTTTGTCCTGGCGTTGTGCTGCTGGGTGAGGTTGTTATGGAGCCTGCCAAGGTTGTCCCTTATTTCGGAACACTCGAAAAACCGGAATGCCATATGCTGTATAACGTAACGACGATGGCATCAACCTGGCATACTGTTGCAACAAAAGAGGTAGCGCTGTTAAAACAGCAGATGGACGTGGTAAACAGCCTGCCGAAGGAATATGTTTTCCTGAATTATCTGCGCTGTCACGACGATATCGGCTGGGGATTGGACTATGATTTCTTAAAACCCTCCGGTATTCAGGAGATTCCGCATAAGAAGTATCTGAATGAATATTTCCGGGGCATGGCAGCAGGCAGCGATGCGCGGGGAGAGCTGTATAATGATGATCCTGTATTGCAGGATGCGAGACTTTGCGGAACGACGGCATCCCTGTGCGGTCTGGAGGCTTCGCTGCAGGCAAAGGACCCGGCGAGAATTGAGCGTGCCATTCAGAAAATCCTGATGCTCAACGCCTATCTGTTTATTCAGTCCGGCATTCCGGTTATCTACAGCGGAGATGAGATTGGTCAGCTCAATGATTATTCCTATAAGGATGATCCGGATGCAGACCGTGCGGCGGATTCCCGTTATGTACACAGAGGACATTTCCGTTGGGAGCTGGAAAAGAAAAGAGCAGAAAAGGGCACTGTACAGAACCGTATTTTTGAGGGCATGCAGAAGATGGAAAAAGCCCGCTTTGCATGTGGTCCGTTTTCCGGAAAGGCTGCTGTATGGACCTATGATACCTATAACAGCCATGTGCTGTGCATCTGCAGACAGCTGAAAAACGAGATGGTAGTCGGTGTGTTCAACTTCTCGGATGAGCCCCAGACGGCGTGGATCGACATGGGAGAAATGCCGTTTCAGGATCTGCTCGGAAAAGGAGAATGTGTTCTGCGCAATATCATCCTGCCCGGCAATGGCTACGGCTGGTATTATAAAACCTGGGAGGAATAAAGCAGTTCGGGTGCTTCGTGGCTCCGGCTATTGCAGGGGCCGCGAAAGCTAAGAGAGTACGGAAAATGACTTGTATCTTTCCTGAAGGTTGTGATATAATCATACAGTTACAAAAAGTAGTTTTTAAAACCATGTGTTGTGTGAGGGGCTTATGCAGAAAAAGGTACAGATCATCAGTGACGGTTCTCAGGATTTATCGTCGGAGTTATCCAAAGAAAAGGATATTGAGGTTGTTCCCTTTTATGTTTCGTTTGACGGGGAGCACTATTATAAAGAAATAGAAGAGATCACAGTACGCGATTTTTATCAGCAGATGGTGGATCATCCGGATGTGTTTCCGAAGACATCCATGCCGTCTGTACAGGATTTTTATGAGGTGTTTGAAAAATCTGTAAAAGAAAATATTCCGGTGATCTGCATTTGCATCACGGCGAAGTTCAGTGGCTCTTTGCAGTCGGCAACTACAGCAAAGGATATGATCCTGGAAGAATATCCGGAGGCAAAGATTGCGGTCATTGATTCGACATTTGATACGGTGCTGCAGGGACTGTTTGTGCTGGAAGCGTGCAGACTGCGGGATCTCGGACTGGAATATGAGCAGATTATAGAAGCTTTGCTTTCCATCCGGGAGAGCGGCAGGATCTTTTTTACGATCGGCAGCATCGATTACTTAAAGCATGGCGGACGCATTGGAAAGCTTGCAGGAATTGCGGCCAGTGCGTTGAAAATCAAACCTCTCATCACACTGAAGGAGGGAGAAATTTTCAATTCCGGCATTACCAGAAGCCGTCAGAAATCGATGCAGAAGGTTGTGGAGATGACGGAAAAATACCTGGATGAGGTACAGGCAAAGCCGGGAGAATACAGCTTTTGTATCGGCTATGGCTATGACTATGAAGAGGCGGTCGGCTTCCGGGAGCTGTTGAAGGACCTGATCCGGGAACGGCTTGGAATTGAAGAAATCGGCATTTATCAGATCGGTGCGACAATTGGAGTGCATACCGGACCGTATCCCATCGGGATTGGAATTGTCCGGCATGCAGAAGTGTAGCTCAGGATTTTGAACGTGCGTGACAGGAACAGGAGGGGCAATCCTCCTGTTCCTTTTTTGTCGTACTGTAGCTGTCGGTCATCGTACATGCCGGCGTAAGCCCTTCGTCCTGCATCAGGGCGCTGCCCCAACGATACATCGCTTCGAGAATCGGGAAAAGGCTTTCACCGAGCGCCGTCAGCGAGTAATCGACGCGGGGCGGAACGACTGGATAAACTGTGCGGGAAATCAGACCGTCTTCTTCCAATTCGCGGAGCTGCTGGGTCAGCATTTTAGGCGTCGCCTCGGGGACGAGACGGTGCAACTGGTTGAAACGCAGCGTCTGACCGGTCAGGTGCCAGAGCAGCAGCGCTTTATATTTGCCGCCGATTAAGCGGATTGTAGCGGAAACGGGGCAATTTTTATTGACCGAGGGATTTTCTTTTGAAGCCATAGCGATTTCTCCATTCTTATTCATGACAATAGAATGCTCGCAGAGCGTACATTCTATTGTTGTGAGGTGAACACTATCCTTTTGGGTAGTATATTACAAAATAGTGCATTCTTTATTTTTTGTGCCTAATTGTTATAATGGTAGCAGAGGATAGAAAAAAAGACAAGATGAGTTCTTTAAGGGCAGCTTTTAAAAGCTGTAAAGCAGGAAAGACTATACAGGACGGCTGCAGAATGGAGATATATGAAAAAAGAAACCTATGATATTACCGGCATGTCATGCGCGGCATGCTCAGCGCGAATTGAAAAAGGAATTTCCGGAATGGAGGGCATGCAGCAATGCAGCGTCAATCTGCTGAAAAACAGCATGACGGTTTCCTATGATGAAGCCGAACTGGATTCCGGGAAAATTATTCATCAGGTAGAAGACATCGGCTATGGCGCTTCGCTTCACCAGACACAGGGCAGCAAAACGACAGGAGTATCAGGCAGAGGAAAAAACGGTGCAACAGATGCGGCTGCGGCGGCAGCAAAGCAGATGAAACAGAGACTGATCGTTTCGTTAGTCTTTACGATCCCGCTGTTTTACATTTCGATGGGACATATGGCTGGCTGGCCGCTGCCGTCGTGGCTGCTGGGAGCAAGAAATCATATGATTTTTGCATTTACCCAGTTTTTGCTGGTGCTGCCGGTTTTGATTGCAGGCGGACATTATTTTAAAAACGGATTGAAAAATCTGTGGCATCGCTCTCCGAATATGGATTCGCTGATCGCATTGGGCTCCGGCGCGGCGTTTGTGTATGGCATCTATGCGATTTACAAAATCGCCTGGGGCTTTTCCATCGAAGATATGGATATGGTCGAGACCTTTGGCATGAATTTGTATTTTGAATCCTCGGCGATGATCCTGACACTGATCACTCTGGGAAAATTCATGGAGGCCCGGGCAAAATCCAAGACGTCCGAGGCGATCACGAAGCTGATGGATCTGGCACCGAAGACCGCGAAGGTATTAAGGAATGGACAGGAAGAAGAAATTTCCGTAGACGATGTACAGAATGGAGATATTCTGGTTGTCCGGGATGGTGATACGGTTCCGGTGGATGGAAAAATTACAGAAGGCTTTGCTTCTGTGGATGAATCCGCGATCACCGGCGAAAGCCTTCCGGTGGACAAGCAGACCGGAGATCCTGTGACCGGAGGTACGATCAACCGAACCGGATATTTTCAGATGGAAGCAACTGCGGTTGGAGAACATACGACACTGTCAAAGATTATTCAGCTGGTAGATGATGCGACATCCTCCAAAGCGCCGATTGCAAAGCTGGCGGACAGGGTCAGCAGTGTGTTTGTTCCGGTTGTCATTACAATAGCGCTGTTGGCGGCAATTCTCTGGCTGCTTGCCGGTCAGAGCTTTGAGTTTGCACTTTCTGTTGCGATTTCTGTGCTGGTAATTTCCTGTCCGTGTGCACTCGGACTGGCAACGCCTACGGCGATCATGGTGGGAACCGGACGGGGTGCGGCGAAGGGTATTTTGATTAAATCTGCGGAAGCATTGGAGATTACACATAGCATCGATACGGTTGTTCTGGATAAAACCGGCACGGTAACCCAGGGCAAGCCGGTTGTGACAGACGTGATCGCGCTGGAAGCAGACGGAAAAACAGCAGGTGAAAACACGCAGGCGTATACAGAGCTTTTGCAGCTGGCCTTTTCTCTGGAAAAAATGTCCAGCCATCCGCTTGCAGAGGCAATTGTCAAAAAAGCGGAAGCATGTTCAGCAACGTTCCAGGAGGTTTCGGATTATGAGATGATCCCGGGACAGGGCATTGCGGGAACGATCGACAAGGCACGATGCCTTGCGGGAAACCGAAAACTGATGGAAACCAACCGGATCGACATTTCCGTAGCGGCAGGATTACAGGAAAAACTGGCGGATGAAGGCAAGACACCGTTGTATTTTGCACAGGGAGGAAAGTTCCTCGGCGTGATTGCTGCTGCGGACGTTGTAAAACCCACCAGCAGGGAGGCAATTGCCAGACTGCAGGAGATGGGAATGGACGTCATTATGCTGACCGGAGACAATGCAAGAACGGCAGAGGCAATCAAAAAACAGGTTGGCATCAAGACGGTTATTGCGGATGTGCTTCCGCAGGATAAAGAGGAAAAGGTTCGGCAGCTGCAGGAGCAGGGACATAAGGTTGCGATGGTGGGAGACGGTATCAACGACGCGCCGGCACTGGCGAGGGCGGATGTCGGAATTGCGATCGGCGCAGGAACAGATGTGGCGATCGAATCAGCGGATATCGTACTGATGAAGAGCGATCTGATGGACGCAGCATCTGCGGTAAGCTTAAGCCGTGCGGTGATGCGCAACATCAAGCAGAACCTGTTCTGGGCATTTTTCTACAATGCGATCGGCATTCCGGTGGCAGCAGGCGTGCTGTATCCGGCGTTCCATATTTTATTAAACCCGATGATCGGTGCGGCGGCGATGAGCTTCTCTTCTGTATCCGTCGTATCGAATGCGCTCCGCCTCCGGTTCTTTACGCCGAAGTGGAAGCATGAGAGCGGTACTGCAGATTTGCAGACAACCGGAAATGGCGGTATGATGGAGCAAAGCACGGCAGCCGCGGAAATTGCGGATAGAATAGCCCAAAATGATGAATCAAAAGGAGAGACTACCATGAAAAAAACAATCAAAATCGAAGGCATGATGTGTCAGCACTGCGTAAAGGCAGCAACAAAAGCGCTGGAGGGCGTAGCGGGCGTGACCGCTGTAACCGTAAGCCTGGAGGATAAGCAGGCAGTTGTAGAAGGCACAGCAACCGATGAAGCGTTGACTGCAGCAATCGTAGATGCCGGCTACGAAGTGAAGGGGATAGAATAAAATCTTGACAGCTCCTTTCCTGATTCTGTATAATGGGTAAAGTAAACATGTCAAAAGCGGATTGCCTGAAATAAAGCAGAGAAAACGGCTTTGTATAAAGTTCGCTTCGCACAGGATTTATTTCAGACAGGGAAGGAACCGAATTTCATGGATAACGCGGACCCTGACGGGGAAACGAATTTTCTGAATTCCAATCACAATACAAAATGGACAGAGTCTGTGCTCTGTTGGAGAAAGCTATAGGAGGCATAGCCTGTTGGGAGTTCCCAATGGGTTATGTCTCTTTGTCGTAGAAAAAGGAGAGATTTTAAATTCATGGTAAAACTACTTTTGTTACTGATCATTCTGATTCTGGTCAATGCCTTTTTGGCGGCGTCCGAGGTTTCTGTTGTATCGCTGAATAAAAACAGGCTGCGGGAGCTGGCAGAGGACGGTGATCGGAAAGCACAGCGGCTGCTGAAGTTTGCAGAGGAGCCGAATATTTTTCTATCTACGATTCAGGTCGGGATTACACTGGCAGGATTTCTGGCCAGTGCAGCTGCAGCGGACGGATTTGCAGGCAAATTGATGGCATGGTTGTATGAACGGTTGGGAACAAGCGGCATAAGCCTTTCTGTTTGTCATGTGCTGGCAGTTGTGCTGGTGACAGTTGTGCTTTCATACTTTGCATTGCTGTTTGGCGAGCTGGTGCCGCGTCGGATCGCGATGCAGCGGCCTGAAGCTGCAGAAAGAATGACCTGTAGTGTAGTCGGTGTGCTGACGGTGGTACTGCATCCGGCAGTATGGCTGTTGTCGAGGTCTGCAAAGCTGATCTTAAAACTGCTTCACTTTAAAACGGAATCCGTAGAACGCAGCGTTACGGAGGAAGAGATCCGGCGGCTGGTTGACCTTGGCGGGGAAAAAGGAACGATAGACCACGATGAGCAGGAGTGGATTCAAAACGTGTTCCGGTTTGACGACATTTCGGTGCGGGATGCGATGACGAGAGAAGCAGATATGGTCTGTTTTTCGCTGGATGAGGCGGACGAGGACATCATTTCGACGATCCGGGAAAGCGGTTTATCCAGATATCCGGTTTACGATGAAGATATTAACGATATTATAGGTATTCTGAATGCCAGGGATTATCTCCTGGATCGTAAAAATGACAGCCCGTCAGGGTTAAAGGAGCTTTTGCGAGAGCCTTATTTTGTACCGGATACGATTCATGCAGATGACCTGTTCCGGGATATGCAAAAAGGAAAAATCCATATGGCCATCGTTATCGACGAATACGGACAGACGGCGGGGGTTATTACAATGGAGGATCTTCTGGAGGAGATCGTCGGAAATATTTACGATGAGTTCGATTCCGAGGAGCCGCCGGAAATCGTTCAGCTGGAGGACAATTTGTGGAGGATCTCAGGCGGCGCATATGTTGAGGACATTGCGGAAGCACTGGATCTGGATCTGCCGGAGGATATCGATTATGACACGCTGGGCGGCATGATCTTCAGCTGCTTGCGGATCATTCCTGCGGACGGCAGCCAGTTTGATGTGCAGGTCAACGGACTGAATATTCATGTGGAAAAAATGGAGGATCAGAGAGTGGAGTCTGCACTGGTCAGCAAGATCCTGCCGGAGAAAGAAGAGGAAGAGTGAGCTGTAACGAACATAAAACGCCGGTCGGCACAGAAGAATTTTCTTCCATGCCGACCGGCGTTTTCGCTGCCGACAGCTTCTTTTTCAGATAAGCTATTGTCAGCTTCAGTTCTGATATCCCATCGCTTTGTGCGTTCCGTTTCCTTTTTCAGGAGCGGCCTGTGTGTTGTCAGTAGACTGGCTTTCTTCAGAGCTCTGTGCGGAGGAAAGGGTGATGGTCAGCACCTTTTCTGTATAAATGCCGCCCTCGCCGGGAGACTGTACCGTAATGGAAACCGCTTCTCCGGCTGCGTAGTACTGCAGCTTTTCTTTCAGCTCCTGAATGGTGCTGACGGTCTTACCATCGAATTTTGTGATGACGTCACCCTTGCGGATGCCGGCCGCTTCTGCACCGCTGCCCGGAGTAACGCTTGCTACATAAACACCTGCGGGGATGCCATAGGCTGCGTTGATGTTGGAATCCACGGTGATGCCTGCGATACCGATGCTGGATTTCTGGCTGTCAGCAACCTTGGTTCTGGTCGTCTCATTCATCAGCTCTTCGATGATGCTGGATACTCTGGTGATGGGGATTGCATAGCCCATGCCTTCCACCTCTGTGCTGGCAAGCTTTGCAGAGTTGATACCAATAACCTCACCCTTCATATTGACCAGTGCGCCGCCGCTGTTGCCGGGGTTGATGGCCGCATCTGTCTGGATGTAGGTAGGTGTCTCTTTTGTGGTAACAGTGCTGGAAATGAGGGCATTGCTGTCATCGGAATCCGAAGAGGAAAGGGTACGGTCTGTGGCGCTGACAATGCCGGTTGTAACGGACTGACCATAGCCGAGTGCGTTGCCGATGGCAACAACCTGTTCACCGACCTTTAAGGAATCGGAATCGCCCACTGCAGCCACTGCGATCTGAGACATTGTATCATCGGAAATGCTGGAAAGCGGAACGGCGATGACTGCCAGGTCGTTGTCGGAATCTGTACCCTTGATAGTTGCTTCATAAACGGAGTTGTCAATGAAGCTTGCAGAAAGGGTATCCGCGCCTTCCACAACGTGATTATTGGTGACAATCAGCAGCTCCGTATCGTTTTTCCCAATGATAATACCGGAACCAACGCTGGTGCTCTCTACCTCCTGAGCCTGACCGCCGTAGCCGAACATGCTGAAATAGTTCTGTACCTCCTGTACAGATTTATTTGTGATGGATACGATAGAAGGCATAACGGATTCCGCAACGCTGGAGACGTCCAGACTTCCGGAGGATGCTGCGCTGCCTGTGCTGACCGGTGTGGTAGCCTTTAACAGGCTGCTGGAAGAGCTTGTTGTCTGGGAAGAAGCGGAAGCACTTTCCGAGGATGCAGCTGTTGAAGCATTGTTCCGATAGCCTGCCGCGTAGTTGACACCCAGAAAGGTACCGGATGCAACGCCGCCAAACAAAACAGCGCTCAGTGCAATTGCACCGGCTTTTTTGGCAATGCGTGCTGCACTCGTATTTTTTTTGCGGGGACGAGTCGGTGCCTGCTGTTCCGGGGTATTGGTATAATGATAATCCTGCTCTCTGTTGTCGAAGCTCTGGTTTTCATTTTCGTACATAACTGTCACTCCTTTTCTTATTCTGCCGGCGAGCTGCCTGATCGGTATCAGTCTGCCGGGAAAAACGGTTCAGCGCAAAGATTTATGCTGAACCATTGGTCTTTCTCTTTATCTGAAAAACAGTATAAAAAGGATTTGTGAGGAATGTGTTGGAAAAGTGTGAGGATTATGAGGAAAAATTGCGAAGGAATTGTGAAAATAGCTGTTGACAGCCGGATGGAGCTTCAAAATACTTTTGTATTCTGAATGGTTCCGGTTTCCCGGAAAATTTCCCATTCGCAGATATTGACCGCATGATCTCCGATGCGTTCGAGGTATTTGGCCAGCATCAGGGCATCGAGGCTCTCTATCGCATCGGAACGATCTTCTTTTATGTGGATAACGATATCATTCTTTACCTTATCAAAAAGCTTGTCGATGATATCATCGGAAGCGATGACATCATTCGCTTTTTTCTGATCCCGGGCGACAAAGGCGCTGACTGCCTCGTGTACCATCTCCCGGGAAGCTGCGATCATTGGCTGCAGATGTCCGGAATAACGTTCCAGCTGCTTGTGATCCATCTGCTGAATCAGCTCTGCGATATCAGAGGCGTGGTCTCCAATGCGTTCGATATCCGTAACGACCTTCAGAATAGAAGAAACCGTGCGCAGATCCTGTGCGATGGGCTGCTGGGTTGTAATGAGCATCAGGCACTGAGCTTCGATGCTGCGCTCCAGGTTGTTGACATTGCGGTCATCGGCCACGATCCGCTCTGCCAGCTGCATATCCTTGTTTTCGATGGAAAAAAATAAATTTTTCAGGGAAGCTTCAACGAGGTTTCCCATTTCCTCCAGGCTTTCGGAAAGCTGTACCAGCTCTTCGCTGTATAATTTTCTTGTTGTCATAGATACCTCCATTTAAAATGAAAAATCGGGATGTAATGCCTGTTTCCTATGATGTCGGGTCACAAGGTCTTTCACCCACCTATGAGTAAGCTCATGTGGGTGAAAGACCTTGTGACCCTGGCATCTTACTATGCTGGGACAGAGAAAAACGGGTAGGGTCTGCCAGGATCAGCCGAACCGTCCGCTGATATAATCCTCTGTGCGTTTATCCTGCGGATGGGAAAAGATCTGCTTCGTATCGCCGAATTCCACCATTTCTCCCACAAGGAAAAAAGCGAGATCGTCAGAAATACGGGCAGCCTGCTGCATATTGTGAGTGACAATGACAACCGTGTATTTTTCCCGCAGATCTGCCATCAGGTCCTCGATTTTCATTGTAGAGATCGGATCCAGGGCGGAGGTGGGTTCATCCATCAACAGGATTTCCGGTGAAACAGCAAGGGCACGGGCAATGCAGAGACGCTGCTGCTGACCGCCGGAAAGGCCGAGGGCAGATTTTTTCAGGCGATCCTTGACTTCATCGAAGATCGCAGCGTTTTTCAGACTGGTTTCAACGATTTCGTCCAGCTGAGCCTTGTTTTTGATACCGTGGATCCTGGGGCCGTAAGCGATATTGTCGTAAATGCTCATGGGAAAAGGATTGGGCTGCTGGAATACCATACCGGCTTTTTTGCGCAGCAGAGTGACATCCACGTGGGGATCGTAGATATCCTCGCCGTCGATTTTGACCTCACCGGTGATCTTTACATTGTCCACGAGGTCATTCATACGATTTAAGGTCTTTAAAAAGGTGGATTTACCGCAGCCGGAAGGACCGATAAAGGCAGTGATCGCTCCGGCCTTGATATTCATATTGATGTTTTTAAGGGCGTGGTTTTCGCCGTAATACAGATCGAGGTTCTTCGTGCTGATTTTGATATTGCTCATGAATTCTCCATTCTGCAGGCGCTGCTGCGTCTGCGTTATCCTCCGGTTAATCGAGTTTGGAAACATCGAATTTCTTTGCGAGTATTTTGATCAGGAAGTTGATAAAAAGGACGATGATCAGCAGGACAGCGGCAATTCCGAAGGCTGCGTCATATTGTGCCTTGGACATGCTCAAGTACAGCTGGATCGTAAGGGTTCCGCCGGATTCGAAGATTTTTTTGAAAAATCCTGCAAAAGTCTTGGGCAGAAGATAGCCGCTTCCGGCGGTGAATAAAAGGGCAGCGGATTCTCCGACGATACGTCCGATCGCAAGAATGATACCGGTGATAATACCGGGCATTGCAGAGGGGAGCAGGATCGTGCGGATCATGTACCATTTGGTTGCACCGATACCGAGGGCGCCGCTGCGGTAGGTTGCAGGAATCGTTTTTAAGGCTTCCTGTGTGTTTCGCGTGATCAGGGGAAGAACCATCAGGGTCAGGGTCAGGGCACCGGTCAGGATGGAATAGCCAAGTCCCAGGGTGGTTCCGAAAAATACCATACCAAACAGACCGAAAATGATAGAAGGAATACCGGAAAGGGTTTCTGTCGTAAATTCGATCAGCCGGACGATTTTTCCGGGCTTTGCGTATTCGTTTAAGTAGATCGCGCTGCCGACACCGATGGGGGTTGCGATCAGCAGGGTAATGATAATGATGTAAAGCGTATTGACGATATTTCCGGCGATACCAAAGGTCCCCTTGATCGTGCTGGGAACAGAGGTAAGGAACGAAAGACTGATCTGGGGCAGGCCTCTGAAAAAGACATAGCCCATAATCGCGATCAATAAAAGGATGGAAAATACCGCGGCCAGATCGATTAAAACTGTGAGGATGAGATCGGAAGGCCGGATCTTTTTGTTTAAAATACTGGAGGAACCGGGGGCCGTAAGCTCTGTGCTCATTACTCTTTTTCTCCTTTCAGAATTTTGTTCAGGGTCAGGTTAATGATCATAATGAATACGAAGAGGACAAGGCCGATGGTGAAAAGTACCTGACGGTGTAAATCTGCTGCGTAGCCCATTTCAGCAACGATGGCGGTTGTCAGGAAGCGGACAGAGTGAAAGGGCAGAGGGGCGTTGACGCTGCTTCCGGATACAAGGCTGATTGCCATTGCTTCACCGATTGCACGGCCGACACCGAGGACGATGGCGGTTGCGATACCGGATTTGGCTGCCGGGATCGTTACACGAAAAATCGTCTGGATTTTGGAAGCACCCAGACCCAGGGAGGCTGCCTTTAAACTGGCAGGAACGCTGCGGAGGGCGGATTCGCTGATGTTAATCACGGTAGGCAGGATCATGATTGCAAGGACAAGCACGGCAGAAATGAGGTTTGCACCGCCGGTAAACTGATGGGTCGCAGAGCCTGCAAAAATTTTCTGTTCGAGCTTATACATTGCAGGACACAGCAACAGGATACCGAGCAGACCGTAGATAACGGAAGGGATACCGGCGAGCAGCTCAATTGCGGGGCGGACGATTTTAGAGAGGGGCTTGGGCGCTGTTTCTGCAAGAAAAACAGCAGTCAGGACGCCGATGGGAACGCCCAGCAGGATCGCAAGGGTTGTGCCGACGATGGAGGTCAAAATGACGTATAAAATGCCGTAACTGGGATCTGCAGCGGTTGGCTTCCATACTGTGCTGAACAGGATCTCTGTAAGTCCCACCTTTGTAAGGGCGGGAGTACCATTTAAAAACATATAAACTGTAATGGAAATGACTGCAAGAACAGCGAAAAACGCGCAGATGGTAAAAATGATCTCAGCAGTTTGCTCTACCACGGATCTTGCTTTTTTATTGCCGATAATAGAATTCATAAAAATCCTCGTTTCCAGGCAGCCTGCAGAAGGCTGCCTTTCATCAAAGGTTATCCCCTATGCGGTTGTGCACAGAATACTGGAAAATGCAGGTCCGACATTGCCGGGCCTGCATCCAGCAGGGAGTGTTTTGGAAAAGAAATGTTGTCAGTCAACTGTGATCAGGCCAACGGATTTGATCAGAGCCTTGCCCTCATCGGAGGTAAGGTAATCAAACAGTGCCTGTACTTCGGTCTTCTGCTCGGAGATTTCACCTTTGGTTGCCATTACGAAAGGTCTGGACAGTGCGTAGTTGCCGGCTTTAATATTTTCTTCCGTTGCGTCTACGCCATCGAGCTTCAAAGCTTTTACGGAATCATCTACAACATCGAGAGAAACATAACCGATCGCACCGGGGGTGGAAGCAACCTTTGCCATAACGGCACCGGTGGAATCCAGTTCGTTTGCGTAAACGCAGGCATCTGCGATGTCCAGCAGCTCTTCAAACGCACCTCTTGTACCGGAGCCTGCCTCACGACCAACAACAACGATCGCCTGATCGTCTCCGCCAACCTCACTCCAGTTCTTTGTTTCACCGGTGTAGATGGAAACCAGCTGATCCTTTGTGAGATCTTCTACCTTGTTTGCAGGATCTGCAACTACTGCGATACCGTCAATTGCAACGATGTTTTCTGCGGCGCCTGCGCTCTTTTCATCGTTCTTTAAGTTTCTGGAAGAGTTACCGATGTCAACGCTGCCTGCCAGGACACTTTCGATACCTGCGGAAGAACCGGTAAACTCAGCAGTTACGGTTACGTTGGGATATTTTTCCATGAAGCTTTCTGCAACTGCATTTGCCAGCTTTTCCATGGAAGTGGAACCGGACATGCTGACGGAACCGGAAAGATCTGCATATTTGTCTGCACTGTCTGCGGCTGTGTCAGCAGCTTCAGTAGCCTCAGCAGCTGCTGTGCTGACAGCCTCGACGGGGGTTTCTGCAACTGTGTCAGCTGCACTTGCTGCAGTATCTGTTGCAGCAGTATTGCCGCAGCCTGCCAGAGTGCCAACTGCCAGTGCGCTCATTGTAAGAAGTGCGATCAGTTTGTTTTTCATAATGTTTCTCCTCCTTGATGCCGGAAGTATCCTGTTCCGGGCTGATGAATGAAATATAGTGAATGCCTGAAGCCATATGCCGTCTGCCTCATTGCGAGACTTATGATAAGTCATTTGAGCAATGCAAGATATCACGATCCGGTTAGGAATGGGTAAAGGTTGTGTAAAATGATGTCGGAGTCAAAAGCCCTGACCCGGATGCCTGTGGAGCGCTTCGAGGTGTAATACACATAAATATACATATAGAATGTATATCGGCGAATAATATACATACAGGTGAATATTTATACAAGAAAGAGGTAAAAAAGTGAATATTTTGTGAAAATTTATACTTGATTTTTAAAGGAAGTGTGATAGTATAGATGTCATGAAACGGAATTACAACGGAAAAGGAAATCCCGTTTAAAGATGTCTTTAAAAATAAATCTAAAGATAAAAGAATAAGGAGACATCAGAGGAGAAGATTGAAAAATAAGATTTTTCAATCGCGAGATTTGTGTCTGCGCGCACTTGACACAAACTCGGCATGCGCAAAAAACGTGCGCAGAAATGAGGAGAAGAAAAATGAAAATGAAAAAATTACTGACAAGCGTATTGGCAGTAGCCATGGTTGCTTCTCTGGCAGCATGTGGTTCTTCTGCATCCACAGAGACAACAGTACAGGCAACAGAGACTGCAGCAGAAAGCACTGCGGCAGAGACAGCAGCTGCAGAGACCGATGAAGCAGCCTCCACAGAAGCAGAAAGCACAGATACCGCTGCTTTTGATCTGGCTGGCAAGAAGATCGGTGTTCAGCTCGGTACAACAGGCGATCAGCTGGCAACGGAATATGAACAGAACGACGGTTCTACTGTAGAACGTTTCAACAAGGGCGCAGATGCAATTCAGGCATTAAAGCAGGGCAAGATCGATTGCGTAGTGATCGACTACAATCCCGCAAAGGCTTTTGTGGAAAAGAATGATGATTTACAGATTCTGGACGAAGAGCTTTCTTCTGAAGAATATGCAATGTGTGTCAACAAAGACAACAGCGAGCTGACTGCAAAGATTAACGAAGCGCTTACTCAGTTAAAGGAAGACGGTACGCTGGATGCTATCGTTTCCAACTACATCGGTGATGAGGCAGGACAGCATCCTTATACCTCTCCGGAAGGTGTAGACCGTTCCAACGGCACACTGGTTATGGCAACCAATGCAACATTTGAGCCTTATGAGTATTATGAGGATCAGAAGGTTGTCGGCATCGATCCTGATATCGCGCAGGCTGTCTGTGACGTGCTTGGTTATGACTTAAAGATCGAGGACATGGAATTTGATGCAATCGTCAATGCAGTTGTTTCCGGCAAGGCTGATTTCGGTGCAGCAGGCATGACGGTAACAGATGAGCGTAAGCTGAGCGTAGACTTCACAGATACCTATGCAACAGCAAGCCAGGTGATCATTGTAACAAAGTAATTACAAGAGATAATCGGAAAGCAATTATAATATGGAAGATTTTAAACTCAAATTTATTGCAAACTTTATAACCGATAATCGGTGGAAATACTTCACCAACGGATTGGGAACAACTTATGTTGTTTCCTTTTTCGCTGTTATTCTGGGCGTTGTCATCGGCGTGCTGATCGCAGTGGTGCGGTCGTCTGCAGATAAGCTGGACCGTCCTCCACTGGTGGTTAAAATTCTGAATGTGATTTGTAAGCTGTATCTGACGGTTATCCGCGGAACCCCTGCAATGATCCAGCTGCTGATCATGTATTACATCGTGTTCGGTTCTGTGGATGTCAGCAAGCGGCTGGTTGCGATTCTGACCTTCGGAATCAACTCCGGCGCATACGTAGCGGAGATTATCCGTTCCGGTATCATGTCTGTGGATCAGGGGCAGTTTGAAGCAGGCAGAAGCCTGGGACTGACCTATGTGCAGACGATGTGGTATATTATTATCCCCCAGGCATTTAAAAATGTCCTGCCTGCCCTGGGCAACGAGTTCATTACCCTGTTAAAGGAGACGTCTATCTGCGGTTACATTGCACTGACGGATGTTACGCACGGTGCGAATACCGTCAGAAGTCAGACCTATGAGCCTTATATGCCGTTGTTTGCGGCAGCTCTGATTTATCTGGTCAGTGTGAGTGTACTTTCAGCTCTGATCAGCAGACTGGAAAGGAGGATGCGTGTCAATGAGCGATAACGGACAGGAAAAACAGGTTCTGTTTGAAATCAAACAGCTCTGCAAGTCCTTTGGACCGACGAAGGTGCTGGATCATATTGATGCGACGATCCGCCAGGGTGAGGTAGTCGTTATTGTAGGTCCCTCCGGCTCCGGTAAATCGACCTTTCTGCGTTCCTTAAACCTTCTGGAAATGCCGACTTCGGGCGAGATTTTATTTGAAGGAAAAGAAATTACAGATCCGAAAAGCAATTTAAATCAATATCGTCAGAAAATCGGAATGGTGTTCCAGCATTTTAATCTGTTCGCAAATAAGACGATTCTGGAAAACATGACGCTGGCACCGATCAAGGTGTTAAAAAAGTCCAAGGCGGAAGCGGAAAAAGAAGCGATGGAGCTGCTGGCACGTGTCGGCCTTGCAGAAAAAGCAAACGCTTATCCGGCACAGCTGTCCGGCGGTCAGAAACAGCGAATCGCTATTGTTCGCTCTCTGTGCATGCATCCGGATGTTATGCTGTTTGATGAGCCTACCAGCGCGCTTGATCCGGAAATGGTTGGCGAGGTTTTAAGTGTAATGCGGGATCTGGCCCACGAGGGTATGACAATGGTGGTCGTTACCCACGAGATGGGCTTTGCCCGGGAAGTCGGCACGAGAGTGCTGTTTGTGGATGAAGGCAGGATCAAAGAGGAAAACACGCCGGAAGAATTTTTCGATCATCCGAAAAACGCGAGACTGCAGGAGTTTCTGTCGAAGGTGATCTAAAGCAGATTTTCCGGAAAAATGACAGAAAAAGATTGATTTTGTAAAAATCATAAAAAATTGATATGAAATGGAAGAATTTCAACATGCCGGGGCAGTTGCAGTTCTTCCGTTTTTTTTGTTACAATAAAAAGGATAAACTGGTTATTTTATCCGCGTATTTAGAGAATGACTTTTGATCAGGAGGAGCAGGAAAATGGAAAATGTAACACAGAAACGGACACCGGGGGAATGGCGAGAGCTGTTTTCTTCGCAGGAATTTGAAGAAGCCTATGAATATGGGGGCGATGACCTTGGGGCGGTTTATCAGACGCAGGGGACAGACTTTGCACTCTGGGCCCCGACGGCAGAGCGGGCAGAGCTTTTGCTGTATCGGGCAGGAAGCGCAGAGGAGGGTGCAGCAGAGCCCTTTGACCGGACAGAAGCGGTACGCACAGAAAAAGGCGTTTTCCGTGTGCATAAAAACGGAGATCTTTCAGGTGTTTATTATACCTGGCTGGTAACGGCGGACGGTCAGACACGGGAAACTGCAGATCCTTACGCAAAGGCCGCCGGAGTAAATGGACAGCGCAGTATGGTGATCGATCTGAAAAAAGCTGAGCCGGAGGGCTGGGACAAAGATCAGGAGAAGCTGCCAAAGGCTCCGGCACCCGTTGTCTGGGAAGTGCATGTAGGCGATTTTTCCCACGATCCCCACAGCGGAGTTTCGGAAGAAAATCGAGGGAAATATAAAGCGTTCTCAGAAAAGGATACCTGTCTGGATGGAAATACAGGAAACCCGACGTGCATGAGCTGGCTGAAATGGCTGGGTGTCACTCATGTCCAGATATTACCGATGTATGATTATGGTTCGGTAGATGAAACCGGAAAGAAGCTCCAGTATAACTGGGGGTACGATCCGATGAACTATTTTGTACCGGAAGGCTCCTATGCGACCGATCCGTATCATGGAGAAGTACGGGTGCGGGAATGCCGTGAAATGATCCAGGCCTTGCATCGCGCGGGAATCCGGGTGATCATGGATGTGGTTTATAACCATACATTCAGCATAGACTCTGTTTTCCAGAAAACTGTTCCGTATTATTTTTACAGACAGGAGGCAGACGGCAGCTTTTCAGACGGCTCCGCATGCGGCAACGATACGGCAAGTGAGAGAAGGATGTATCGCAGATATATGATCGACTGTATTTGCTACTGGGTAAAGGAATATCATGTGGATGGATTCCGGTTCGATCTGATGGGACTGCATGATACGGAGACAATGAATGAGATCCGTGCGGCACTGGATCGTCTGCCGGGCGGAAAAGAAATTCTGATGTACGGCGAACCGTGGACGGCAGGCAAGACTGCGATTCAGCCAGGCTATGAGCAGGCGCTGAAATGCAACGCAGCCCTTTTGTCTGACCGAATCGGATTTTTCAATGATGATATTCGGGACAGCATTAAGGGCAGTGTTTTTGAAGTCAAGGAGACTGGCTTTGTCAACGGAGCAAAGGGACTGGAGACTCAGATTCGTTCCAGTGTGCTGGGATTCTGTGACGGAATGGGCGGTTATCAGCCATCGTCTGCACACCAGTCTGTTTCCTATGTCTCAGCCCATGACAATTATACGCTGTGGGACAAGCTGGTGCATACGCTGACGGACAGCATGGAGCCGGATTTTGGCGCATATAATGAAGCAGCGCTGGCGCAGAACCGTCTTGCCGCGGGAATTTATTTTACCTGCCTGGGGATTACGTTTTTACAGGCGGGAGAGGAAGCGGCGCGTACGAAATACGGTGACGACAACAGCTATCGCTCCGCGGCGAAGGTGAATCAGCTAGACTGGACCCGGATGCATGAATACCGGGATTTGGCGGAGTTTTACCGCGGTCTGATCCTGCTGCGAAAGAGTTTTCCGGCATGGAGGCAGAGAAGCCTGGAGGTGCTGGATCAGATCTCCTTTGTGGACGCACCGGAAGGCTGCGTAGCCTTTATCATCCGGACAGGGGCTGAGCCGGAGGCTGCAGCAGAAAGCGTCCTCACAGACAACGTTGCGCCCTGGCAGGAGCTGTTTATTATTTACAACGCGAATAAGGAAGCTGTGGAATTTCGACTTCCGGGCGGGAAAGGCTCTGATCCGGAACAGGAGCCTTCTGAAAATTATTTTGCCTTGGAGGGCAAGTGGCAGTTGCTTACAGATGGAACACGGTTTAAAATAAAAGAGGACACGAAATTAGAGCAGATAAAAGAGCTGGAAGGTTCTGTATGGGCAGAACCGGTGTCTATTACAATATTAGGAAGATAAGAGGGAACAGGTATGAGAACAAGCGGTGTGCTGCTTCCGGTATTCAGTCTTCCGTCTCCGCACGGGATCGGCTGCTTTTCCAAGGAAGCATATGAATGGGTGGATTTTTTGAAGCTGGCAGGACAGCAGTATTGGCAGATCCTGCCGCTGGGACCGACAAGCTATGGGGACTCCCCGTATCAGTCCTTTTCTACGTATGCGGGCAACCCGTATTTTATTGATCTGGAGGAGCTGGTGGAAGCCGGGTTTCTGACCAGAAAAGAGGTAGAAGCCTGCGATTGCGGCAAAGCGGCCAGAGATATTGATTATGGAAAACTGTATGAAAACAGAATACCGCTCTTAAAGCTGGCATATGAGAGAAGCCTGGAGAAGCCTGACCCGAAGTTTACAGCATTCTGGACAGAAAATGCCTGGTGGCTGGATGACTATGGCCTGTTCATGGCAGTGAAGGATATTTTTGACGGAAACAGCTGGGATCAGTGGGCAGAGGATATTCGCTATCGCTGGGATAATGCGATGTGGTATTACAAGACCAACTATTCTAAAGAGATCGGCTTTTATGTATGGCTTCAGTATCTGTTTTTTACACAGTGGCAGAAACTTAAAAAATATGCCAATGATAAGGGACTGAAGATCATTGGTGACATTCCGATCTATGTGGCATATGACAGCGCGGACGTCTGGGCACATCCTGAGATGTTCCAGCTGGATCAGGAGAGAAAACCCGCCGCAGTTGCAGGTTGTCCTCCCGATGGATTTTCTGCAGACGGACAGCTGTGGGGCAATCCGCTGTATCGCTGGGATCATCACAGAAATACCGGCTATGACTGGTGGGTAACACGAATCTCCTGGTGCTTTAGACTGTATGACGTTGTCAGAATCGACCATTTCAGAGGCTTTGATGAATATTTCTCCATCCCTGCAAAGGACAAAACCGCGGTGAATGGTCACTGGGAAAAAGGTCCTGGTATTGAGCTGTTTCAGGTGATTAAAGCACGTCTCGGTGAAAAACCTATTATCGCAGAGGATTTGGGTTATGTGACGGATACTGTCCGCAGAATGGTAAAGGAAAGCGGCTATCCGAATATGAAGGTTCTGGAATTTGCATTCGATTCCAGAGATTCCAGCGGCGCAGGTGATTATCTGCCGCATAATTATGAGCATAACTGCGTAGCTTATACTGGCACCCATGACAATGAGACGATCCTGGGCTGGCTGTCCAGCATTAAGCCGGAAGAGGTTCAGATGGTGCGGGCATACTTAAACCGTCCTACAGAGAGCAAACAGGTTTTGGCATCCGAGCTGGTTCGTACCACCATCGCTTCTGTGGCGGATACCTGTATCATTCCAATTCAGGACTATCTGGGGCTGGATAACAGCGCAAGAATCAATTTCCCGTCAACGCTCGGCACGAACTGGCGCTGGAGACTGATAAAGAGTGACCTGACAAAGGCGCTGGCAGATTCTATTCGCAAGCAGAATATTGTTTACGGCAGAGTGAAGTGGGAAGATCTGCAGGAGGATGAAAAGCCGAAGGATCCGGAAGAAGAAAAAGAGACAGAAACAGAACCCAAGCAGAAAAAAGACAGTTCTGTAAAGGAGGCAAAAGACTGATGGAATTCGGAAAATTATGCAGTTGGGAAAAGCAGGGCAATCGTGTTGTTTTTCAGTTTGAGAAACGAACGGGACGCGTGGAGATCCTCACACCGGAGATTTTTAATGTATTTTCGGGAGTGGTGAGTGAAGAGCATCGCTCTAAGGCCATTGAGGGAGACAAGTCTGTTGCAGTTGATTTTACGGCGGCAGAAGCAGACGGCGTCGTAGAAATTTCCACAGATGCAGTGACTGCACGGATTTACGATGATTTCAAGGTCGATTTTTATAAAGCGGACGGCACCGTTTTGTGCCGGGACTACCGGGGCAGCAGAAAGATCTGCGCCGGTCTGAGTGATGAACTGAAGGCATTAAAAGAAGCAGAGGGACACAGTGTAGAGGAGCAGCGCACGGAAGCGGTAGAGGTTGTCAAGCAGCTTGAGGGTGACGAAGCCTTTTACGGACTTGGTGATAAGACCGGCTTTATGGACAAGCGCGGCTATGAATATGTGATGTGGAATACGGATGATCCGGCTCCGCAGATGGACAATTTCAAGTCCCTCTACAAATCCATTCCGTTTTTTATTACCTTACATAAAAATGCAGTGTTTGGCCTGTTCTATGATAACACCTACAGATCCTGCTTTGATATGGGCAAGGAATCGGAGGAGTATTACTGGTATGGCGCTGCAGACGGCAATCTGGATTATTATCTGATCGCCGGCGAGAGTATGCCGGAGGTGCTTGGCAATTATACTTATCTGACAGGTACGGTTCCGGTTCCGCAGAAGTGGACCCTGGGCTATCATCAGTGCCGCTGGAGCTATATGTCTGAGGAAGAAATCCGGGATGTTGTTTCCCACATGAGAGAGTGCGGAATCCCCTGCGATGCCATTCATCTGGATATCGATTATATGGATCACTACAAGGTATTTACCTGGACACCGGATAAGGAACGTTATCCGGATCCGGAAAAGATGATCGCAGATCTGGCGAAGGACGGCATCAAGATCATAACCATCATTGATCCTGGTGTAAAGCTGGAAGAGGGATATTCTGTTTACGACAAAGGCGTGGAGAACGGCTATTTTGCAACGACACCGGAGGGTGAGATCTATGTCAATGCAGTATGGCCGGGAGATGCGGTTTATCCGGATTTTGGCAAAAAAGAAGTGCGTGACTGGTGGGGCGAGAATCAGCAGTTCCTTGTAGATAAAGGCGTCCGCGGCGTATGGAATGATATGAATGAGCCGGCAAGCTTCCGCGGGGAGCTGCCGCAGGACGTTGTGTTTACCGATGAGGACGAAAAGAGCGACCACGCGAGAATGCACAACGTTTATGGCCATAACATGGCAAAGGCAACCTACGAGGGCTTAAAGCAGCGGGACGGCAGACGTCCGTTTGTCATCACGAGAGCCTGCTATGCCGGCACGCAGAAATACAGCACAGCATGGACAGGCGACAATCACAGCATTTGGGCGCATCTGCAGATGGCGATCCCGCAGCTGTGCAACCTTGGTATGAGCGGAATGTCCTTTGTCGGTACAGACGTGGGCGGTTTCGGTTCGGATTGTACAAAAGAGCTGATGTGTCGTTGGGTAGAGGTTGGATGCTTCTCTCCGTTATTCCGGAATCATTCCGCAATCGGAACACGGTATCAGGAGCCCTGGAGATTCGATCAGGAAACCGTGGATATTTACCGGAAAGCAGCGCAGCTTCGATATCATCTGATCCCGTATTATTATGACCTGTTCTTTACCGGAGAGAAGACCGGACTGCCGATCATGCGTTCCCTGGTGCTTCATTATGAAAAGGATGAAGTAGCAAAGGAGTGCAATACAGAATTTTTGGCAGGCCCGAATCTGCTCGCTGCGCCTGTTGTAACCCAGGGCGATCGCAAGAAGATGGTTTATCTGCCTGCAGGAACCTGGTATGACTACTGGACAGGTGAAAAGATTTCCGGCGATCAGGGACAGTGGATTCTGCGGGATGCTCCGCTGGATACCTGCCCGCTCTATGTAAAAGCAGGCGCAGTGCTGCCGGTATGGCCGAAGCAGAATTACGTGGGCGAGAAGGATACCAATCAGGTGCTGATGCTGGAGGTGTATCCCGGAGAAGGAAGCTGGGATCATTTCCAGGACGACGGCGAAAGCTTTGCATACCGCGATGGTGTATACAATCAGTATCACTGCGAACTCAAAGACGGAAAGCTGACCGTAGCCTGTGTTCATGATGGCTATGAAAAGCATTATCAGCGCGTACAGGTTCATTGCCTTGGAAAGACCTTTGAGGCTGAGCTGAAGGACGGCGCATGCTGTGTAGAACTGTAAAAAACGCTCTACAGGGTTCATAGAAAACAAAAAAGACCGCAGAACGTGCACATTGTTTGTACGGGTTCTGCGGTCTTTTTGGATTCATGACATTAGAATGCACACTTTACGGGAATTCTAATGCTTGTATAAACTTAGTGTGTTTTGTCGGAGCAGGCTTGGGTTTTAGTCAACCTTTACCGGGTTGGTAACGCTGACGGTATGATCGTACCATTTTCCCTTGGTTCCGATCAGGGCGAGGTCGAAGTCTTTATCCAGCGCTTTTACCGGAACGTCAAATCCGTTTACTTCTTCGGTCGTGCCGTCATCGTAGGTTACGGTATCAGTGGTGGGCTGTAAAAGCTCTGCACCATCCTTTTTGGCGTCAGCAGCCTTGCCGACAAACAGGTTTACGATGTTTTTGGAGGTCAGGCTGATATGAATGGACATCTGTCCATCTTTTACAGTCAGGACACCTTTTCCGTCGTTTGCTTCATTTACATGGAACATGCCGCTGTCAGTTTTGAACTCTGCTTCATAGGTTCCATCTTCCAGGACAGCATCTGTAGTGTCAGAGCTGGATGCAGCCGATGTGCCGAGCTCTTCCATAGCAGCGTGTGTGTGGGAAACATATAAATCCTGGATGACAGGGATCTGTCCAAGACCGGCGATCTGGGTTTCAATGCTGTCAAATACGCCGGAGGCTTCGAACTGGCTCTTCCAGGAGTCATCATCGTCGCCAGCCATATCGTTGTTTGCATGGTCGCCGGCAACAACCATCAGAGGACGGAGAATTACTTTCTTGTAGCCTGCCTCCTGAATCTTTTCGATCACTGCTTCGCATGCAGTATCTTCAGGTTCACCCTCTACAGTGCCGATGAATACATTGTCATATCCGAGGGCATTCATCTGGTTCTGCATCTGGCTGTAACTGATTTTTGCGGTATGAGAGGTTCCGTGTCCCATGAATACGAAAGCAGTTCCGTCTTCCTTTGCAGCGTCAAGGCTTTCGTAGCCTGCAGTTTTTACTGCCTCTGCTGTAACTGCCTTTGCAACCGCTTCTTTATCACTGTTTACGGAATCGTCTGCAGAGCCCACTTCACCGAGAAGAGGCTCGGCGATGGATACGGATTCAAACTTGTCGCTGTAGCTTGCAACCGCTTCGCTCAACTCATCATATTCTGCACCGTGCATCAGATGAGTAGGCTGTACGATCAGATTCTTTACACCGTTATCAACAGCACGCTGCAGTGCCTGATCCATATTATCGATTTTTTCACCATCCCGTGCCTGCACATGGTTGATGATGATCTGGGCAGTAAATGCACGTCTTACGGACCAGTCGGGATATGCTTTCTGCAGTGCTTTTTCGATGCCGCCGATATCCTCTGCACGGCTGTCGTTAAAGGAAGTACCAAAGCTTACAACAAGCAGCTCGTTTTCCCCGATCTCATCTGCATTTAACGGGTCATCCTTGGAAGCGTCGCCGGTATCTCTGCCGAAATAATCGGGATCGGCGTTTTCGCCTTCTACCAGTTCTTTCTGAGCATCCGTCAGCGCATCCCATGCAGCCTTTGCTTCGGCACACTGCTCATCGGTGTTGTCGTTTCTTTCCTGAACATAGATCTGGTCGATCAGGGCAGCTACTTTGTCTGCGGCTTCCTGGTCAGATTCTGCGTCAGCGGTTTCCGCTTCCGTCGCAGTTTCCTGCACAGTTTCAGTTGCGGTGGATTCCACAGCGGTTTCAGCTGTAGAGCCACATCCGGAAACCAGCGCAGCAGTCATCGACATGGATAACATCAGTACGATCAGTTTCTTTTTCATAAGTTCCTCCTTGGGAATAGGTTCGGATTGCAGAAACGACGGGCGTCGGGCAATCCGGTATCAGAGGACAATAAAATTTTGTCCCAACAATGTGTGGATATGGCGATAAATGAGTGATACGGGAAATTTTCGTTCAGATGCCGTTGAAAAAAGAGAAGAAAGGCGAAATGTGCAAAGTTGGATCGCTGAATCAACTCCATAGCGCGGAGCCATAGCTTCGAATCTCGGAGCGCAACAAAATAAAACCAGAAGTGTTTCTGATTTTGCAGATTTCGTACTGCCAGTTTCTCGTGGCATGAATTTTCATTGTTACTGTTCACTCGTACCGTTTTGTAAGCAAAAATGAGCTGCGAAGCAGCGGAGAGCGTCGAAGACGCGGGTTTTGCGAATGGCGCGGGTGAACGGTAACTTTTCATTCCTGTACTGCGAAAGGCAGGTCTCCCGACTGAACGCTCTGACGCTTCGACTCCCTTCCCGGTCTCCCAGTGGTAATAAGCCGTCGCTTGCGAATCACGGTGACGAGTTCGCGCAGGATTTGCACCCGCTTCCCTTTTCACCAGACGCATATGGTCTGACACCTTACGCATTTATTCAATTATGCCTTATGCCAAATTATTCTAGCATTCCTATAGTTAGTTGTCAATGTGGGGGAAGAACGAGATTTGTGTCTGCGTGCACTTGACGCAAACTCGGTATGCGCAGAAATGAGAGGAAAGATGGAATATGATTTTCGGAACGTTGTTACTGATGGAAAATGCGAAAAATAAGCAGCTTCCGAATCCTCGGAAACCGCTTGCTTACTGACTTTTTAGAAGAGCGACAGACGGGGCTCGAACCCGCGACCTCCACCTTGGCAAGGTGGCGTACTACCAACTGTACTACTGTCGCATTTTTTCTCTCGCTGATGTATCTCAGCGACGAAAGTTATAATAACATAGTTTCTTCTGCTTGGCAAGCTTTTTCGTAAAAAAATTCAAATTTATTTTGGGAGAAAATAGAATAGCAAAATTTTGGAAAAATATGCGCCTTTTTTATTCATGACAATAGAATGCTCGCAGAGCGTGCATTCTATTGTATCTTTTCATCCGTAGCATTTCCGAAAACATCGAGCAGCGTTCCATAGCGGAAGAGCCAGACCATCTGCAGCTCGGTCTGATCGTATTCCTGCAGTGTTTTCATTACCTGCTCGGCGATTTCGGGCGTAACGCTTCGGGCCGTTTCCGGGGAAGCAGGATTACAGAGCATGTGCCAGTATTCCGGATAGGCTTCTACCCATTTGACCAGCCGCTGCTGGCGCAGTTGGTTGTAGAGCTTTGAGAGGGCGAGAATGATCTGGGCAGCGTTATCTTTTTCCAGTTCTTTGTAAAGGTCTTTCGAATCCATAGTGCCTCCTAAAACGAATAATGGGGACGTATTCATCCCTATTATAAGCAAAACAGGAGAAAGATGCAAGGCAGGTATCAGGAAGATACGACGGAACAGGAAAGCAGGACTTGCAGATCAAAAATCGTCATGCTACACTACGATGAGAGCATGAAAAGTGTTCAAACGGGAATCACATGACGAGGCTCCCGGTGTGGGAGCACGGATCGAAGCAAAAAGAAAAGGGGAACAAAAGAATCTATGATAACAGATCAATTCGGGAAAAAATGGTATAAAGGGAATCTCCATACCCATTCCACCAATTCTGACGGCCGTCTGTCGCCGGAAGAAGTTATCGGACTGTATCGGGAGGAAGGCTACGACTTTCTTGCCCTGACAGATCACTGGTTTATGGGAGAAGAGCGCCAGGAGGAAAATTTTCTGCTTTTGAGCGGGGCAGAATATGACGTTGGAAACAATGTCCGGGACGGCATTTATCATGTCGTCGGAATCGGTATGCAGAAGGAGCCGAAGCTGGAAAAAGGACCGGAATTACAAGAAAAGCAGGCGCAGCTGATGATCGATCGGATTCATGAAGCCGGAGGCATTGCAATTCTGGCACATCCGGCGTGGTCGATGAACCGGGCGAGCGAGGTGCGTCTGTTAAAGGATCTGGACGGCTGCGAGATTTATAATACGACGTCGGGCGTGCCGTGGAACTGTAGACCTTATTCGGGCATCATCCTGGATGAATTGGCAGCGCAGGGATATGTGCTGCCCTGCATGGCAGCGGACGACGCGCATCAGTACACAGGCGACGAAACAAAATCTTACCTGATGGTGCAGGCGGATGAGCTGAGCCGCGATGCAATCCTGGAAGCGATTGCTCAGGGGCGTTTTTATGCATCCCAGGGGCCCCGTTTTTGGATTGAGAAAAAGGATAACAGTCTGATCGTGCACAGCACGCCGGTGAAGGAAATCGTCTTTTTCACGGATGCGGTATGGTCGGACGATCGCGCGACAGTCGGGGAATGCGTGGAAGAAGCCGTTTATGAGATCCAACCGCATGAAACGTTTGTGCGGGTAGAATTAAAGGATGCTGTAGGGAACCGGGCATGGTCGAACTTTTACCTGACCGGAAAGGCGGTTTTATAAGAATGGAAAATCTCCTTTTTTGTCTGAATGCGACGGTACCGATTTTTCTGACGATGATGCTGGGGTGTCTGTTTAAGAAAATCGGCTGGATAGACGAGCTTTTTACAAAACGCCTTAACAAATTTGTCTTTCAGGTGGCTTTGCCGGCGCTTCTGTTTGAAGATCTGGCGACAGTTGACCTTGCGGAAGTCTGGGATATGGGTTATGTTGCGTACTGTTTTGCTGCAACATTTCTCGGAATCGGGATCTGTTACCTGATTTCCCTCTTATTAAAAGATAAATCCATTCAGGGCGAGTTCGTGCAGGCGTCTTACCGGAGCAGCGCGGCGCTGATGGGAATCGCGATCATTCAGAACATTTATGGAAACGCCGGAATGGCGCCGCTGATGATTATCGGAACCGTGCCGCTTTACAATGTGATGGCAGTCGTTATTCTATCGATTTTAAAGCCGGAGCGCGGAAAAGTGGACAAGGCGCTGCTTTTAAAGACAGGAAAGGGAATTGTAACAAACCCGATTATACTCGGTATTTTAGCCGGTATGATTTGGTCGGGACTGCGCCTTCCGATGCCGAAAATTCTGGACAAAACGGTTTCCAATGTCGGCGTTCTGGCGACCCCGCTTGGTTTGATGGCGCTGGGTGCTTCGTTCGATTTAAAGCAGGCTGCCGGAAAAATCAAACCGGCGATTGTTGCAACCTTTATCAAGCTGATCGGTCTGGCGGCAATTTTTCTTCCAATTGGCGTGATGCTCGGCTATACACACGAGCATCTGATTGCTTTGATCGTGATGCTCGGCTCTGCCAGCACGGTGAGCTGCTTTGTTATGGCGAAAAATATGGGACACGACGGCACGCTGACATCCAGCGTCGTTGTTTTGACAACATTGTTTTCTGCGTTGACGATGACTGGATGGCTGTTTATTTTCCGGACAATGGGACTGGTGTGATGGAGGATTAAAATGAAAAAGCTGGAAGCGGTAATTTTTGATATGGACGGTGTTCTGTTCGATACGGAGCGAATGAGCTGCGAATGCTGTTTTGAGGCGGCAAAGCAGCTGGGACTTACGCTGGCGGAGGAAGCAGTCTATGGCGGCTGCGGACGAAATGAAGCGTCACTTCGCAGACATATTATGGAGACGGAGGAGCCCTGGTATCCGAATGGAACCTTTCCTTATGAAAAATATCGGGAACGGTTTATGGCGTTGTTTCAGGAGCGTCTGGAACGGGAGCTTCCAATTAAAAAGGGTGTAAGGGAGCTGCTGGAATATCTGAAGGAAAAGCAGATCAAAACGGCGATCGCATCGTCTACGAAAGGCCCGCTTGTCAGAAAGCATCTGGAGCGCACCGGCCTTAGCGGATATTTTCAGGAAATTGTTTCCGGTGATATGGTGGAAAAAAGTAAGCCGGAGCCGGATATTTATTTAAAAGCCTGTGAGACAGTCGGCGTTTTGCCGGAAAATGCGATGGGAATCGAGGATTCTTTTAACGGAATCCGTGCGGTTGCGGCTGCGGGAATGACGGCGGTTATGGTGCCGGATATGGTACAGCCGGACGAGGAAATTCGTCAGATTTATGATTACTGTGTGCAGGATTTGCTGGAAGTGAAGGAACTGATCGAGCTGCTCGCGTAGAGTAGAGACGTTCGGTGCAATGCAGCATGGAGGGTACAGTTCATCTGTAGCATTTGTAGTACAATAGAATGTGCGCTCCGCAAACATTCTATAGTCGCGAATCGCCTCTTCTTTTGCAGACGAAGCCATGAGTGAACGGAATCTGATTGACAAATCTCAGGAAAATGATTATACTGTAACCACCGTGCAGCCGGGGGAGCAGCGGCCCCCTGAACCTGAAATCCGCTATAGCAGGGGTGATGGTACGCCGAGGGCTTTTGGCTCATATTGCTGCCCTTTACAAGTGGCGATGAAGTTTGGGTCTTGCGCAACGGGTGTCTGTGAACCGTGTCAGGTTGGGAACAAAGCAGCACTAAACAGAATTTCCCGTGTGCCGCAAGGGTGCCTGGCGGAGTTAACTGTAAAGGTAACGGATATGGGTTTCGGTTCGAAGCGTGCCGCACGGTCTTTGAAAAAGAGAACAGTCTTTCGGGAGAAGCCCGGAAGAATATGGGCGTCCGGAGGAAGAGGATTTCTCCGGGCGTTTTTTATCGTATAGGAAACTTCATTTCCATACGATAAAAAACGCCCTACGAGGATCGCACTGCGGCGGAGAGGAAAAATGTCGCATACGCGACCCGCCGCAGGCGTAGAATCCTGCAACGCAGGATTCTATTTCATTCCCGGGAATGGAATTGTATCAAGACGAAGAGAAAGAGGAAATAAAACGTGGAAACGATCAAAAAGGATAACAGCGGGACTCTGTCGCTGCCGGAAAATCTGGAAAAGCTGCTGACAGACTGCACACTCTGTCCGCGTAACTGCCACGTCAACCGTATGGCGGGGCAGATCGGCTACTGCCTGCAGACAGGGACGCTGCGGGCGGCAAGAGCAGCGCTGCACTACTGGGAAGAACCGTGCATCTCGGGCACGGCAGGTTCGGGTGCAGTGTTTTTTGGCGGCTGCTCGATGCGGTGCGTGTTTTGCCAGAACCATGATATTGCGGCAGGAGAAGCCGGACGGGAAATTTCGGTGGAACGACTGAAAGAAATTTTTCTGGAACTGCAGGAAAAGGGCGCGAACAACATCAACCTCGTGACGCCGACGCATTTTGTACCGCTGATTGTTCCGGCGCTGCGGGCGGCAAAGCGGGAAGGACTGCGGATCCCGATTGTATACAATACCTCCTCTTATGAAAAAGTCAGCACGCTGCAGCTGCTGGACGGGCTTGTGGATATTTATCTGCCCGATCTGAAATATGAATCTGCAGCGCTTTCCGGGCTGCTTTCGAATGCGCCGGATTATTTTGAAACAGCAACAGCGGCGATTGCAGAGATGGTCAGACAGGTCGGCGAGCCGGTTTTTGCAGCGCCGGATGGGACACAGCTTTTCGCAGCGCAGATGAATGATGCATGTGAAGAAGCCGACGAGGACGCAGAATTTTTAATGAAAAAAGGCGTTATTGTGCGGCATCTCGCCCTGCCGGGACAGGAGGCAGATTCGAAGAGAGTGCTTTCCTATCTGTTAAAAACCTATGGGGAGCGGATTTATATCAGTCTGATGAATCAGTATACGCCGATTTCGTCTGTGCTGGAGAAGACGCTGCCAAAGCTTACGCAAAGCGCCTGCCTTACAGGCTTGCAGCGCCGTCTGACGGAGGACGAATACGAAGCTCTGATTGATTTCGCGATAGAAAACGGAATCGAAAACGGCTTTATTCAGGATCAGGAAACGGCGCAGGAAAGCTTTATTCCTGCATTTGATGGCGAGGGCATCTGACGGAAAAAGAGGATTGTGCAATTTTACAGGGATTTATGGTGTTTTCTTGATTGTTCGGAGGCCTGTGTGAGTGTATTCTGAAAAAGAACAGATGCCTGAAAATATTCCTTTTTCAGGCACAACAACAGAGCAGGGAATTTATAAAAGGAGGAACTATCATTATGAACACAATGCCCAGACCGGAGCATCCGCTTCCTCAGTGGGAAAGAAGCACATGGAAAAACTTAAACGGAGAATGGGATTTTTCTTTCGACTTTGGTAAAAGCGGCGTAGACCGTTGTTTTTATGAAAAGAAGGATTGGGAGAAAAAGATCATCGTTCCGTTTTGCCCGGAAAGCGATCTGAGCGGAATCGGCTATAAGGATTACATGGATGCCGTATGGTATCATAAGACCGTAGAACTGACCGAAGTGGAGGTAAAAGGACGCGTTCTGCTGCATTTTGGCGCGGTGGATTATGATGCGCGCGTATGGATCAACGGAACAGAGGTTGGACGGCATAAAGGCGGTTATACCTCTTTTACATTCGATATCACGGCTTATGTACAGGCCGGTGCAAACGATATCGCCGTATACGCAGAGGACGATTTGAGAAGCGGCAAACAGCCCCATGGCAAACAGAGTGGGCTCTACTATTCCCATGGCTGTGAATACACCAGAACTACCGGTATCTGGCAGACGGTTTGGCTTGAGTTCGTGCCGGAAAATTATGTGAAAAAAGCACGCTTCTTTCCGAACGTGGAAGCAGGAACGATTACGATCGAAGCGGTGACTGTCGGCGACGGATCGTTCTGCGCAGAAGCGTTTTATGAAGGAAGACGCTGTGGCCAGGCGGAAACCACAACTGCTGGCGGAAATGTTGTTGTGACGCTGCCTCTTTCTGAAGTGCATCTGTGGGAGGCTGGAGCAGGCAGACTGTATGATTTGACAATTACTTTTGGGAAAGATACTGTTCACAGCTATTTCGGACTGCGCAATGTCACAATTTCCGGGGAAAAGGTGTTGATTAACGGAAAATCCGTGTTCCAGAGACTCGTTCTGGATCAGGGATTTTATCCGGACGGCATTTATACCGCATCTACCGATGAAGCACTGGAAAACGATGTGAAGCTGTCGATGGCAGCAGGCTTCAACGGCGCGCGTCTGCATGAAAAAGTGTTCGAGCCCCGTTTCCTGTATCATTGCGATCGTCTGGGTTATTTTGTATGGGGCGAGCAGGGCAACTGGGGGATGGATCCGAGCGCACCGGATGGATTGAAAAACTTCCTGCCTGAATGGATGGAAGCGGTTGAAAGGGATTTCAATCATCCTGCGATCATCGGCTGGTGCCCGTTTAACGAGACATGGGATTATGAAGGGCGCAAGCAGGATGACGACCTTCTGGCAATTGTCTATCGGATGACGAAGCTCTACGATACGACCAGACCATGCATCGATACCAGCGGCAATTTCCATGTTATTACTGATATTTACGATCTGCACGACTACGAGCAGAATCCGGAAGAGTTCGCAAGTCATTATGAGAGCTATGCAAAGGACGGCATCCTGGCATGGGATAACCATGCGCCGAGACAGAAACAGATTGTCGGTATTCCGGTATTTATCAGCGAGTATGGTGGCATCAAGTGGGATGTTGAGGGCGTGAATAAGGACAGCTGGGGCTACGGCGACGGACCCAGAACCGAGGAAGAGTTCCTTGCACGTTATAAGGGTCTGACGGATGTGCTTTTGGACAATCCGAAGATGTTCGGCTTCTGCTATACCCAGTTGTACGATGTAGAGCAGGAAATGAACGGTCTTTATACCTATGGCAGAAAGCCTAAGTTCGATATGGAAATTATCCGTAAGATCAACAGCCGCAAAGCTGCGATCGAGGAGGGAGAGGCATAACGTTTTCCTGTTTTGCATAGGCTGAAAGAAAAGCGGGTAACGCGATGCTGAATGCAATCTGGGCAGGAATGATTGTTCTTGGAATCTTATACGGAGCTTTTACCGGCAATCTGGAGGCGGTGTCCAATGCCGCCCTGGAAAGTGCCGGGGAAGCTGTGGATTTATGTATTACGATGTGTGGGATCATGGGGCTTTGGACAGGTCTGATGAAAATCGCACAGCAGGCGGGGCTGATTGCTGCATTGACGCGCGGCATCAGCCCTTTTGTGTCGTTTTTATTTCCCCGGATTCCGAAAAATCATCCGGCGCGGGAGTCAATTTCCACCAATATTGTTGCAAACGTCCTCGGACTTGGCTGGGCGGCAACTCCGGCGGGCTTAAAGGCGATGGAGGATCTTGCACAGCTGGAAGAAAAACGGAGACAGACGGGGTATCTGAAAAACGTTCCAAAAGATACGGCGAGCAATGAAATGTGTACGTTTCTGATTTTAAATATTTCGTCCCTGCAGCTGATTCCGGTCAACATGATCGCCTATCGCAGCCAGTACGGAAGCGCCAGCCCCGCCGCAGTGGTCGGTCCTGCGGTGCTGGCGACACTTGTCAGTACGTTTGCGGCAGTGATTTTTTGCAGAGTGATGGATCGGAGATAGATTGTTGATATAGCATTTGGATGCTGAACAGAAGTATATTTTGCAGGCGGGCAGTCATACATCGTTCGATGCGTAGCTGTCCGCTGTTTTTGTGGAAATTTACATCAGATATGCCAGCAGCACGCTCATAACGACACCGACGGCGGTAGAAAGCAGCGCGCCTGCCAGCGTATATCTGGATTTGGAAACGCGCGCCGTCATAAAATAAACAGACATCGTGTAAAAACAGGTTTCTGTGCAGCTCATCAGAATCGACGTGATGCTTCCTGCCAGAGAATCTGTCCCGTAGGTTTTGAAAATATCGAGCACCAGTCCAGTCGCCGCGGAAGAAGAAAACAGGCGGATGAAAATGAGTGGGAAAAACTCCGGGAACATACCGCTTATGGAACTGTCAGCGGCGTATTTTTGCAGCAGCTTTCCCGGAAGATCCAGCAGCCCGGAGCCCCGCAGAATCCCGACTGCCATCATCAGCCCGATGAGCGTTGGGACGATGCCGACGACCGTTTTCAGACCGTCCGCTGCGCCGTTTATAAAGTCGTCGTAGAGATTGCATTTATGAATCCACCCATAGCCGATGATGAAGAAGATCACGGCAGGAATGAGGATGGAGGAAAGATGTGCGAGAACATTTGCCATGGAAAGCTCCATTCTGCAGGAATATCTGTTACCGGAATATATGATTTTGCCAACCCATACAGAACCGGAATCATAAAATGCAGAGTAGGGGCATAAGTTACTATCAGGTTTTCTGAAAAACGAATGGGATGGAAAAAGGAGGACAGGCATGGCGGAATATCGAAAACAAATCGCATATCTGGATTATCTGGAAGACGGCGTAAAAATCAAAAATGCCGGATTTGTCAGAATAGAGGAACAAAACGGACACAACCGGATGGAAGTAAAAGTTAAAAACCTTCCGGGCAAGGACTGCGGGGAGTTTCGGTTACAGGAAGAACATGAGAGAACGGTCGGAAGGATTAGTTTACAGGGCGGCAACGGAAACTGCTGCATGGTGTGGCGGATGCCGGAGCCGGGCGAATTGGATAACAGCCGGGAGGAAAGCTGGCAGCAGACTGCGCAGCTTCGGATTTTACTGCCCGGAAAAAGAATGCTGATTGCAAACTGGCACGAACCGGTCGAAATTCCGGCACAGAGAGAGACGCTGCAGCTGCAGCAACAGCAATCGCAGGTACAAGGGGATCAGTTCCAACAGATGGAGGCGCGGTCATCGCAGACAAATTCACCCCGGCAGCCTGGAGCTGGAGAAATTATTCCGTATCCGGAGCGGCGCGGCAGCGAGATGGAAAAGCAGTCCACACTGAAGGAGCCCGCGGCAACAGAGCAGTCCGCCATGTTGAAGAAGCCCGCTGAAACAGAGCAGCCCGCCATGTCAAAGGAGCCCGCGGCAACAGAGCAATCCGCCATGTCGAAGGAGCCTGCGGCAACAGAGCAATCCGCTATGGCGAAGGAGCTCGCGGCAACGAAGCGGCAGCCCACTCTGGAAGCGCCATCTGTGTCAGCGTCCGAGCCGACGATTCCTTTTCCTTCCGCTGCGCCGAAATCGCCGCCCTCTCCATCGCGTGAGCCGGTCTGCAGCGCGGATAAATGGGAGCAGCTGTGCACGATGTACCCGGAAATTCATCCGTTCCGCGACAGTCGGGAATATCTTTCCATTGCGCCGAAGGACTTTGTGGTTCTGTGCAAGGAATACCAGAAGTTAGTACATAACAGCTTCCTGCTGCATGGCTACTATAATTACCGTCATCTGATTCTGGGCAGAATCCGGCAAAAGGATGCATGGCAGTATTATATCGGCGTGCCCGGTAATTTTTACGACCGGGAAAAAATGGTGGCGGAAATGTTCGGATTCGAAGCCTTTGAGGGTGAAAAAGAATCCGCATCACCGGGTGATTACGGGTATTATATGAAGCGGGTGGAGATTTAAGCAAGGGTGGTCGAACCGGCGGGAGCAATGATCGGAAAAATGGCAGACAGCAAAAACCTACTTGCGGGAATGAAAAGGGGCTGGTATGCTTTTTCTGGAAACATTCAGCAGATTTCTGGGCGTTCTCGGTACAGATCATGAAAAGCTGACATTTTATATTCGAAACACAGGGAGCAATTATGGCAAGAATCCGTACAGAAGAGGAAAAAGAAGCGGCGCGGCAGGCTGCAAAGCAGGCGAAAAAAGATCAGTGGCTTCGGGAGCAGGAAGAAAAGCGCCCGATACATGAAAAATATATGAAGGATGCGATCCGACAGGCGAAAAAAGCGGCAGCGCTCGGCGAAGTGCCGATCGGCTGCGTGATCGTGCATGACGGACAGGTGATCGGCAGGGGCTATAATCGACGAAATACGGACAAAAGCACACTGGCGCATGCGGAGATCACAGCGATTAAGCGGGCGAGCAAAAAGCTGGGTGACTGGCGGCTGGAAGACTGCACATTGTATGTGACGCTGGAGCCGTGCCAGATGTGCGCCGGAGCCATCGTGCAGGCGCGGATTCCGGAGGTTATGATCGGCTGCATGAATCCAAAGGCAGGCTGCGCAGGATCAATCTATAACCTGCTGCAGGAACCGGCATTTAATCATCAGGTCAGCCTGTTTAAGGGCGTGCTGGAAGAAGAATGCAGCCAGATGCTGAAAGATTTTTTCCGCAGTCTGCGGACACGGTTGAAAACCTGAGACAGAACGCAGTCTGCGGACATGTCGGAACGCAGCGCAGAACTTACGGACTGTGTACGGGCATATTCCGGACCGCACCACAAAGGAGAAAGGAAATATATGGACTTTTGGGAAAGACTCTTTGCCAGAGCTGGAAGAAGAAAACCAGAGCCGTCTGCAGAAGCGAAATGCGCAGAGGAGTGGGATGCAGAGTTGGCAAGCGAACTCTCGGAGACAGAGCGGGAGCAGTTGAAGAAAGCCGGCTGCATCCGAAAGCATATTTATTTTTCAGGACGCGTGCAGGCGGTGGGCTTTCGCTACAGCGCGCTGTGTCTGGCAAAAGAGCTGCAGCTGACCGGCTGGGTGAAAAATTTAACGGATGGACGTGTGGAAGCAGAGCTGCAGGGACAGGAAAAATTGGTAGACTCGTTTGTGGAGCGTATCAGTCAGCGCGGCAGGATTGTCGTAGAGTTTGTGGAAGAGGAGGACCGCGAACTTTGCTATGAGGAAGGCTTTGAGGTCAGGTGAAAAGCTGCAGAGCCTCCGATCGGGGCAGAAGACGCTGCAGCGCGCGAAACCGCATTGGACGGAACGGCGTTGGTGAGGCGCTGCGCTGTACCTGGAGAGGTCGCCCTGCAGACCGTGCCACAGCGCATGGCTGTGCGTTCCGCCGGTCAGAACACCAGCCGCGAATATTCGCTTCCGGCGTCCTGCTTTTGCGGCTGCCTGCGGTAATCTGACGGTGAGACGCCCATACGTCGGTGGAATGCCCGGGAGAAGTAAAAAGCATCCGAGAAGCCGCAGGAGACAGCAGCTGTTTTGACGGAATTGCCGAGCTCGAGCAGGCGGCATGCCTGATGAATGCGGAAATTCGATAAAAAATCGCCGGGAGAAATGTTCAGTTCAGATTGAAAGGCGCGGTAGAGCGTGCTTCTGCTGACCCCGAGCATCTGACAAAGCTGTTCGGTATGGAAGTACTCATGATGAAAATTGGAGCGGATCAGAAAAACTGCATTTGCCAGAAGGGACGAAGCAGGAGAGTTGGGCAGACCGGGTGCCGGGGCATAATCGGCATAAAGACCGAGCAGCGTGCGGAGTATGCCATTTGCTTCGTTGCGGTTCTGGTGATAAAGGTCGAGGGGCTGCAGATCGGCAAAAAGCTGTCGGAGCCGGGCCGGGCAGATCGCTGGACAGACGGGCGCGGCAGGGGAAAAGGCGGTCTGATCGAGCAGAGAGGCAGCTTCTTTTCCGGTAAATTCCACCCAGGTATATTCCCATGGATTCCCCGGGTCAGGATAATAGCGAATCGTATCATAAGGATAAATCAGAAAGCTTTCGCCGGTGTGAACGGGGAAAGTTTTTTTATGATATTCGATAAAGCCCTGCCCGCGCAGAATATAATGGATGATATAGACCGGGCGGACGCCGGGTCCCCAGGAATGCAGATCGCTGCAGTCCTGCCTGCCTGTGGCAAGCAGGGTGAGACCGGGCTGGGAATCGGACCCAAAAACAGATGAATTCATAAAGAGACCTCCTGATTTACAGGATGCCGGGGATGACGTCTAAAAACATTCTGCAGGCAGACCTGCGTCTGCTTTTTTCAACGCCTGTTCCGGTATCCATGCCATGTGAACAAATAATCCATGTATTTGCAACAAAAACCCATGGAAGAGAACAAAAGTGTCATGCTACAATCACGATAACGGATAACGAAAGAGAGGTCAAGGGGTATGGTAAAATTAACGCCGCCGATGGGCTGGAACAGCTGGAACACATTTGGTGAGAATATCGATGAAAAACTGATCATGGAAACTGCGGACAAAATGGTGGAGCAGGGGCTTTTGGACTGCGGATATGAGTATCTGGTCATTGACGACTGCTGGTCTTTAAGAAAGAGAGACGAGGAAGGCCGTCTGATTGCAGATCCGGAGAAGTTTCCCCACGGCATGAAAGCGGTTGCGGATTACGTGCATTCCAAAGGGTTGAAATTTGGTATGTATTCTTGTGCGGGCAACCTGACCTGTGCCGGATATCCAGGCAGCTTCGAGCATGAATTTATCGATGCGGACACCTTTGCATCCTGGGGTGTGGATTTTTTGAAATACGATTACTGCTATCACAGCAACATCATTCCGGGAAAATATTTATACCGCAGAATGGGCATCGCGTTGGAAAATTGCGGCAGGGATATCCTGTTTTCCGCATGCTCCTGGGGCGCAGATCAGACGCATGAATGGATTAAGGAAACCGGCGCGAGCATGTGGCGTTCCACCGGCGATGTTTTCGACAGCTGGGAATCGATCAAGGATCTGACCAAACAGCAGGCAAAGCTTCATCCGTATCATAGTGTCGGCTGCTTTAATGATATGGATATGCTGGTTGTAGGCATGTACGGCAAAGGAAACGTTGGGTTAGGCGGCTGCAACGACGTTCAGTACAGAACGCATTATTCAATCTGGGCGCTGTTTGGATCTCCGCTGATGATTGGCTGCGATATCCGTAATATGAATGAAGAGACGAAGAAGATTCTGGAAAATAAAGAGCTGATTGCGATCAATCAGGATCCTCTGTGCCGTCAACCGATCCGTTTGGACGGAATCTGGAGCGGAGACGATGTCCTCATTTATTCCAGACAGCTTTCCAATGGCGATCTGGCAATCGGTTTCTTCAACTTAAAGGACGAAAGCGTAGTAGCAAATCTGAATCTGGACGAAGTCGGTCTTCCGATGAGCACCGGCAAAACCCTGCAGATGAAGGAGGTCTGGACCGGGGAAGATCTGCCTTCGCTCAACGGAACGGTCCGTAAGGCCTTGGAGCCTTATGGTTGTGCAGTCTACCGCTGCAAGGTCGTTGATCTGTAATGGACACCTGCATGAAATGCGGAAAGGAGCTGACCCAGCTGGATCGGGGAGCTTACCGGAAATTTGTCAACCGGGGCAGTACATCGTTTCTGTGTAAAAGCTGTCTTGCAGAAAAGTTCGGAATAAAAGAGTGTGTGCTGGATGAAAAAATCGAGCATTTCCGGAAACAGGGATGCACGCTGTTTATTTAATAATGAGGAAAAGGTTCCTATAATGGCGGATTGCTTGCAGTCCAGAAAACATAGAAAGCGCTTCACGGAGAAAAAATAATTCGTGAAGCGCTTTTAAAATGCCTGACTGTACTTTCAGGAAAGTGGTGCCGACATCAGAAACAGGGAAGCGGTCAGATGCCCGTCGGAATCCTTTTGATAGGATAAGTGGCTGTTGTTGCCAAAATGGAGCTGTAAGCGTTCATTGACGTTTCGGATTCCAAAACCGCTGCTGACGGTCAGGGAAGTGTTTTCATAACGCAGAAAGGCATTCAGCTGTTCCGGATCTGCTCCGACTCCGTCGTCTGTAACGGAAATCTCGGTGCAATCAGGCTGCCTGTGAATCTGAATCCGGATGGTGAGATGGTCGAGATTCGCATTATGCAGAATCGAATTTTCCACGAGAGGCTGCAGGGTAAACTTGGGGATCGGGATCTGATCCGCTTGTTCGGGAGAGAAATCCGGGATCAGCTGGATGTCGCAGGGGCGTTCCATCTGATAGATTCGGATAAATTCCCGGATATTTTCGATTTCCCGGGAAAGGGAGGCAGTTGAATCCGGACGGGAAATGCTGTAATGCATCAGATTGGAAATTGAGGAAACAATGTCTGCGATGGAGTCTTCGCCCTTACTGAGGGCATGCCAGCTGACCATATCGAGTGCGTTATAGAGAAAATGCGGGTTGATCTGAGCCTGCAGAGCGTGGAGCATGGCGGTACGTTTTTGCCTGTTTTCTTCGATAATCTGATCCATCAGCAGATTTTCCCGTTGAATCAGCGCTGTAAAACTGTGACAAAGCACCTGAAGCTCCGCGTCGTGATAAACCGAAAACCGTTGTGTCTGAAAGGTTCTGGTATCCTCGATGGTGCTGATCAGATCCGCCAGGGAAATTATCGGCTCGGTGATTTTGCGGGAAAGCAGATACAAAACACAGATCAGTAGGAAAAAAGCGATCAGTACAAAAAGGATATAGGGAAATAGTGCGGTAATTACAATCTGCTCAATGTCAGAAAGAGGGGTCAGGAAGGTGAGGAAAAGATCTTGGTTCACGGAAGAAGTACTGACCAGATAGCGTTCATGGGAAGTCGAATCGCGCAGGATCTGTCCGGAGCTTTTGGAAAGCGCGCTGAGAAATAGGCTGTCGGAAACTTCGCTGGAAGCGTAAAGAAGCTCCTGATATTCGTTGCTCAGAAAAAATCTGCTGTTCGGAGTAATGGATCCGGCAGAAATTTTTTCGAGGAAAGTATTTTCCGGAATGGCGATCACGACAGTTCCGATTCCCTCTGAGGAAGAATTTATCGCATAATTGTAGACATATTTGGAATAACAGAGTTCATCGGTATCCTTATTGATGAAAAAATAGGGAGACCAGGTTATTTTTCCGGTGCGTTTATACCATTCCTGATCTTTCACAAGACGGGAAGAATAAACCTGACAGGTACGCAGTGCAACGTGCTCAGAAAGCGTATAGGCATCGCAATAGGAATCCATAGGAAGCGTATCGTTTAAGTAAAACAGAATACGGCAGTCGAGATTGGAGGTAAAAAGCTGCTGATTGAGATAGCTATTGAATTTTTTGCGCAGAAGTTCCCGGGCACGGAACATATCCAGATAGGAACTATTGTTCGTGTTGGCGAGTTCTCCGATTTCTTCGTCGTTGACCAACTGAAATGGAACCATGCTGAAGGAATCAATATAGCTGGTAAAAATGGTTTCGTTATATTTTTGCAGATTGATTTGCTGCTGTCGGATCTCCTGAAACAGGACGGAACGGAACAGGAAAAATATAAAAAGATAAGAGGTCAGAAAGACAGCGGACAGGACGCTGCACAATGTAATAAAAATTTTTCGGCGCATACAGATCTCCTTTCCGATTGCAGCAGCTAGAATGATACAGATTGCGATTTCTATATCGGGTTGATTACAGGCGGCAATTACGGTATTCTGTTGGGTTCATCCCGATTTTTTTCCGGAAAAGCGAGGAAAAATAACCAGCGTCATCGTATCCGCATTTATGGGCAACTTCTCCGATTGAGTATAAGGGAGAAGCAAGCAGAAGACAGGCACGCTCGAGTCTCTTTTCCGTTACATAGTTGTTTAAGTTTTTGCCGGCATGCTGTTTGAAAAGTGTGCTCAGCCAAGAAAGCGTGATGTTCATATTGTCCGCCATGGCAGAAATAGAAAAATCCGGGTTAGTATAGTGCGTGTCGATATATTGTAGCGCATAACGGTACAGCGCGGAAGTATTGTTGTTCTTCTGTGATAAGAGCAGGTTTAAAATATCAAAATACAGAGTTTCCAGATAATTTGCTTTGGAAGTCGGATTTGGAAGGGAATACCAGGTTTCCAGCGTATGTGTTTTTGAAGTGAGCAGAGATTGCTCTGTAAAATGAATTTCCCCAAGATAGTCATACAGGGTGGTCAGAATCCTGGTACCCATCAAATTGCAGAGATTTGGATCGCTCATGCAGTTATGGTAAAGCGGAGAACGGAAAAAATCTTCAATGCAGCTGATATCGTGATGGCGCAGTGCATCAAAAAGTTCCTTCTGATAGTTGCTTTCTGACAGGGCAAGAATTTTCTGATGAGAGGCTTCCTTGCTTTTATATAATTCTGTAAGAATATCTTCCAGCTGTTCGAGTTTCTGCCGGGTGACAGGTTTTAAAATATAGTGCTGTACATGATACTGCATGGCACTTTTGGCATATTCGAATTCGCGGTAACCGGACAAAAGAATCACAGGAATGCCGGATAAAATCGGTGATTCGCTGATTTGTCTGGCAAGTTCAATTCCATCCATATGCGGCATCTTGATGTCAGAGATGATAACGTCAGGACGGCAGGTCTGCAGAAAGTTTATGGCCTCTGCTCCATCCGAAACGCAGCCGCAGATGAGACCGTTAAAACGGGACCAGTTGAGCTGTTTTTTCAGACCGTCCAGTACAATCTGTTGATCGTCCACCAGTAATATTTTAAAAGATGACTCCATTTTAAAACCTCTTTTCTCCACTTTTTCCTTATTGTGGCAAAAAGAAGAGAGGGTGTCAATGGAGGATGCAGAGCAGTAAAAAAAAATCATAATGAACAAAAAACTTTCAAATTGAGATCTGAAGGAGCGGACAGTAAAATAAAACCATCAACAACGCAAGGGAGGAAAAAGAGCATGGGGAAACCGAAAAAAAAGAAAGGAAAGATGAGCCAGGCAGTTGTCAGAGAGAATATCCAGTTGTACTTACTGATGCTTCCGGTCTTTCTTCTGATTATTGTTTTTTGTTATGGACCGATGTCCGGCCTTGTGATCTCGTTTCAGGATTATATGCCAGGTTCTCCTTTTTGGGGTGAAGGAGTGGAATGGGTTGGCCTGACGCATTTTAAACGGTTTGTAGAAGGAAAATATTTCGGACGTCTGATTAAAAATACACTGGTGCTGAGTGGAATGAATCTGCTGTTTGGATTTACGGCCCCGATTCTGTTTGCGCTCTTAATCGACCAGATCAAGCGGCTCCGTTTTAAAAAAATTGCGCAGACAGCCAGCTATATGCCCTATTTCATCTCTACGGTCGTCGTAGCGGGCATGGTGATTTCTTTTATCGATCAGGGGGGACTGATCAGCAATTTCCTTTCTGCAGTGTTTGGGCCGCCGAACCAGAACTGGCGGGATCAGGCACCGGTGTTTCCTGCAATTTATACGATCACAAATGTCTGGAAAGGATTCGGCTTTGGCAGTATTCTGTATATTTCTTCGATCACATCGATCGATCAGAGCCAGTATGAGTCGGCAAGAATTGACGGGGCAAACAGAGGACAGCAGTGCTGGTACATCACGTTGCCTGGAATTAAAAATATTATTGCGATTAACCTGATTCTGGCGATCGGAGGAATTCTCGGGACAAACAGCGATCTGATCCTGCTTTTATATTCCCCTGCGACATACGATGTTGCGGACGTAATCGGAACCTATACCTACCGTATTGGTATCGAAGGCGGGCAGTACAGTTATACGGCTGCAGCGGGGTTATTCATGTCAGTAATTGGATTTGTACTCACTTATATTGCAAACAAAGTGAGCGATAAACTGACAGGATTTGGGTTATGGTAAAGAAAAAACTGATTTTGGTAACAGGAGATTAACATGAAAACAGGCAAAACAAAAAACAGAATCAGAGAAGGAAATCCGGCGGTAACGGTACTTCTGTATGTGCTGGTGCTCCTGATTTGCATCGCGACCGTTTATCCGATGTATTATGTATTGATTCTTTCCATCAGCGCGCCGGAATATGCGGCAAAAATGAATGTCTATCTGGTCCCGAAAGGGTTTTCGCTGGACGCGTATAAAATGCTGGCCGGCGACGGGGAAATGTGGAGAGCGTATTTGAATACAATCCTCTACACGGTTCCGACGACTGTTCTGATGCTGGTTACGAGTGTACTAATCGCTTATCCGCTGACGTATAAACATCTGGCAGGACGCAAATTTGTAAATATGTTTCTGCTGATCCCGATGTATTTTTCAGGCGGTATGATTCCAGCGTTTTTGCTGATTACAAAGCTGAAGCTGTATGGAAGTCCGCTGTCACAGGTTCTCCCGGTATGTTTCTCGATCTGGAATATTATTCTGATGAAAGCGTTCTTTTCCAGTATTCCGGAAGGATTGAGGGAAGCTGCAAAAATTGATGGCGCAGGAGTGATCCCGATTTTGACAAATGTTTATCTGCCGCTGTCAAAACCGATCCTGGCGGTTATTTCCGTATATACGATTGTGGGACGGTGGAACAGCTGGTTTGATGCACTGATATATTTGCCGAAAACGGAGTGGCAGCCGCTGCAGTTGTTTTTGCGCAGGATCCTGGTAGAAAGTACCAGACAGGTAACGGATGTCCTGGATCCACAGATGGCGGCGGAGATGATAAAAAAGCAGATGTCGGGTGCTCAGTTAAAATATGCGATGATTATATTTACAACGCTGCCGGTGCTGTTTACGTATCCGTTCTTCCAGAAGTATTTTGTAAAGGGTGTCATGCTCGGCTCGTTAAAAGAGTGACTGTATGATACAAAAAATAAAACAGGGAAATAACCGTGAAGTGACTGCAGGCATGGAGGGGTTATAAAATAAAAAGTAACTGTTCAACAGTATGGCCGTAAAGACGGTCAATTCTGACATAAGGAGGGTACAGAATGAAAAAGAGTTGGAAAAAAGGGATAGCGGCAGCGATGAGTGTACTGCTGGCAGCTGGTATGGCAGGATGTGGACAGGCAAATACAGCCAATAGTACGGCAGCTGCCGGAGATGCTGCAACAACAGCGCAAACTGAAGCGGCACAATCCAATACGGATAATGGCGATTTAACCGTGGTAAAAATTCTGGGACGCAATTACACTTACACTGGGGCGAACGGAAAAACAGTCACTTTAAAAGACTGGTCAACAGAAGGCAAGAGCAAACGGTGGGATAAATTATCTGAAAACCTGGCAGCAAAGGGTGTGAAGTTGGAACTGGATCTGATTGAGCCGGATCAGTTTGATACGACGATTCAGACCATGGCGGCGAGCGGAGAACTGTTCAATTACGATATGATCAACATTACTCCTCTGGATGATAAGACAAAATTAAACCTGGTTAAACAGGGACAGCTGCAGTCGATCAGCGATATCTGGGAAACCTATTCGGATGGAACTTATACCGATTTTATCAATTCTGACGCCGGACAGTTCTATTTCAAACATGTTGCGCTGGAAGACGGGAAGTGCTACTGGCTGACAGATTATGAAACCGGTTCTTATGAAGGAAACCCTACCAATTACATACTTGCATTTCAGATTCGTCAGGACTGGCTGGATGCGATCGGAAAAGATATGCCGACAACATTGGACGAGGTTTATGAAGATTTGAAGGCATTTCAGGATCAGGATGTGAACGGAAATGGACAAAAGGATGAGGCATTTCTGACAGATTACAGTGGATTTGGTACAGATGTTGCGCAGTGGTTTGGACTTGGTGTTGGAACGACGTTTATCAACAATCAGGAAGATTATAAAATTGAATCTCCTTGGTATCAGGAACATATAAAGGATTATATCCAGTATATGCAGAAACTTTACGCAGCTGGATTATTAAAGATGAATGACAGCCAGGGCGGCACTTATATGGCGAATAACCAGGTGGCTGCAATTTCCCAGTGGGGAACAGAGCTGTGGGAGGAAACGGCCATTACTGTTCCGGAAGGAGCAGAATATCAATGGTTTGCACCGATGAGAGTGGATGGAATTGAGGGAGAAACATCCCTATTCCGTGGTTCAAATGCATATAACATGGGTTGGACCGCGACAGCAGTGCCTGCAAGCAGTGATAAACAGGAAGCAATTGCAAAAATTTTGGACTATCTGATTACACAGGAATCCATGGATTTGACAGAGTATGGTCTGGAAGGCGTAAGTTATGAGATGGTGGACGGTAAAATGAGCAACACGCTGGATAACACGCTGGAAAATACAGATGCTGTCGGTATGGCGCTCTGGTGCAACGGCTCCATTTTCCCGAGATACAATATGAATAATGATATGAGTGTAGGGATGGATAATACGGTAGTGTTTGCAGAGAAAAACGGCGTAAAGAACAATCAGACTGCGAAGAAAGATTTCGCAATCTCCTGTATCAAGGATCCGGAGCATCGTATTTTCCACGATTTAGGCGCTCTGGCAATCCCTACGTTAGAGGAAATCAACAAAACAAGCGAAATCAGCACAGATCTTGAAACATATTCTAAGGAACTGCTGACAAAACTCATCATGGGTGAAAAGAGCCTGGATGACTGGGACAGCTATATTCAGGATCTGAAAGATCTTGGACTGGATGATCTGATTGCGGTACAGCAGGCGAGAGTTGACCGCGCGATGAAATAAAAAAAAGCAATAAAAAAACAGGCAGACAGTGTGAAAAGTAATCGGAGCTATTTATTTTTCACACTGTTGTTTGCACTACAGATATCTACAAAAAGGGAGATTATTATGTCAGAACAGAAGAAAAATGGGATTCCGCAGATGGGCCCCGATACAGGAAACTACTGGTGCACCTGGGATACGCAGTTTCGCGTAAACAGCGTGGAAGACGGGAAGGATACGAAAAATCTGCGCAATGTGCTGACTCAGGATTTTCTGTTTGCAGAAGACGGAATGCTCCGAAATTATTTAAAAAATGTACGCCAGGATTTGTATGTTCTGTTGGACGACGGTTGGGACGTTGGAAAGGATGTGCCAGGAAACGGAGCAGTCAGCGTATTTGGCAGTCTGGTTCTGGATTCTGATAAATTTCCGGATTTTACCGGAGAACCATGGGAACGTCTTACAAAGCTTCGTTGCAAGCTAATGGAGCTTGGATATCGTGGCCTTGGTTTGTGGATTTGTGCCAATGCGACCGGAGAGGAAGAGGCACATCCGCTTTCCGTGGAAGAGGCGGAAAATTACTGGAAAGAGCGTGCGATCTGGTGCAGAAAAGCAGGAGTGGACTACTGGAAAGTAGACTGGGGATATCATTGTGGTGACGCAGCTTATAGAGAAATGATGACAAGAATTGTAAAGCAGTATGCACCTGACCTGAAAATTGAGCATGCGGTGTGTCGCGGTCCGTTGGATGAAAAAGTGGAGCACTGGAAACGCGTTGGGAAACTGCTGTCAATCAGTGATTATGTACGGACGTATGACGTGGTAAAAGAATTTACCTACAGCACGACGATTGCTCGAACCTGGGAGATGTTCGACCAGGACAGGGAAGTGCAATTTGGCTGCAGAGGAATTCCGAATATAGAGGATGCACCGCTTTTGGCAGCAGGACTTTGCTGTTCGATGGGCGTGATGCGCCATCCCTGCTGGGGCGGCACAGAAACAGACGTCCTGGATTTTGGACGTAAGTGGAACGAAGTAGAGCGTGCGCTGCGCTGGCAGAGAATCGCACCTCCGTTTGGAATTTGGGAAAGTTCGGCAGAAGCATTTGGCGGACTCAGAAAAGACTGGACAGAGATGCTTTCCGGTCCGGAAGGAGAAGGATGGCTGAAAAACCTGATTCCGGAGGGACGTTCGATTTCGCAGGAAGCGTCGGCTATTCTGACGAGAAATATGGATTGTCCAGAGATTTTTGCAAAAGAAAAAGAACTTCCGTTTCTTGCCTGCAGTATCCATCCAGCGACAGGTACTGTGAGCATCGCATTTATGCCGCGAACATGCGGAGACCGAAAGATATTTACACCGAAAGCTGACCTGAATGTAAAGCTCGGAGCATTTGTAAAACCGATTGGCGTATTTGGTGAGTTCGGAATCCTGACGTTTGAACTCGGAGAGGCAGTCGAAGGCAGAGTTTATCTGCAGGATCTGTGCCGGGAAGAGGCCGTGGAAGTTACGGATCTGGTTGCAAAAAGCCGTGACAGGATCGTGCTGGATTACGATGTTCTGGCACAGAACGGCTGGCTTAAAAATGATGAAGGAGACTGCTCTGCGCCAGGATTTATGATCTGGCAGGAGTGAGCTTCTGAAAAAGAAGCTTTTCCTGTTTTGCCGTTCGCGGAAGCTGTTCGGGACACCGTATGGAAGACCTTTCAAAAGAAACCATAGCCGATTTGCCTTTTTTATGATACGCTTAGTGCAGACGCAAAAAGCGCCCATATTGACTGAATCTGCAGACAGCGTATACAAAATCAGGGGGTAAGGAGGAACTCATGGGGAACAATTGGAAAATTACGGACACGCTGACCAAGGTGTTCGCAGATGAAGTGCCGGATGGACAGGGGAGCATTCGCCTTTCAACGCTGCATCGGGAAACCGTATCCTGTGTGATTGCATATTTTGGGGCGGCAGACTGGGGACGTTACTGGAAGGTTTCCGTAAAAGCGCCGGAAAAAATTGAGACGAGATTGCGCCGGGTTGAGCTGGTTCCGTCGGCTTATCCGTGCCATAAGGAGCAGGATGATAACTATCTGCGCATCGTACCCGGGATGTATCCGGATCTTTTGCGCGATCTGGATACAGAGGACGATGGTGCGGACAAAAAATATCTGACAAAAGAAGTGCCCGGACAGTGGCGCAGCCTGTGGCTGGATGTGACGGTAGATGCGGAGCTTGCAGGCGGGGACTATGCCATTATGATCGAAACGGAAACTGAGGACGGAGAAAAAGAGACGTTAAAAGCAGACCTACATGTGGTCGATGCGTCGCTTCCGCCGCAGAAGCTTTTGCATACGGAATGGTTCCATTCTGACTGTCTGGCAGACTATTATCATGTAAAACCATTCAGCGAAGAACACTGGAAGATTCTGGATAACTTTATCCGCCTGTATGCGGCGCGTGGCATTAATACGATTCTGACACCCGTATTTACACCGCCTCTGGACACTGCGGTCGGCGGCGAGCGCACGACGGTTCAGCTGCTGGACATCCGCAAGGACGGTGATACCTATAGCTTCGATTTTTCGAAACTGGAGCGCTGGATCGGAATTTGCCGCTTTGCCGGAATTACACATTTTGAAATGGCGCATCTGTTTACCCAGTGGGGCGCTAAGTGCGCACCGAAGATTATGGTCTGGGAGGACGGCACGCTTCGCCATAAGTTTGGCTGGCACACGGATGCGCAGAGCCCGGAATATGCGGATTTTCTGGCACAATATCTGACTGCCCTGACAGATTTCCTGAAAGAACAGGGACTGCAGGATAAAGTCTTTTTCCATATTTCAGATGAACCCGGCGAGGAGATTTTAGAGGATTATAAAAAAGCGCGGGAAATGGTACTACCCTATATTCAGGGATTTCATACGATTGATGCGCTTTCTGACGTTGGATTTTGTGAAAAAGGCCTGGTCGATCTGTTTGCACCCGGAACAAACTGCATGGAGCCGTTTTTGGAAAGAGGAATGGAAGGACTGTGGACCTATTATTGCACCGGACAGTGGAAGGAGGTTTCCAATCGGTTCATGGCGATGCCTTCTGCGCGTACCAGAATCCTCGGTGTGCAGCTGTATCTGTATAAAATCAGTGGATTTCTGCACTGGGGCTTTAACTTTTATAACAGCCAGTATTCGATCAAGCACATCAATCCGTATGCGGTAACGGACGCGGGAGAAGCATTTCCGTCCGGCGATGCATTTTTGGTTTATCCCGGCGAGGACGGCGTACCGGAGGAATCTATCCGTCTGATGCTGATGCAGCAGGTGATGCAGGATGTGCGTGCGTTTGAACTGCTGGAATCGCTGGTCGGCAGGGAAAGAGTCTGTGAAATCATCGCAGAAGGAACGGATGAACCGATCACATTCAAGCGCTATCCCAAAGAAAAAGAATGGCTGCTAGCCTTAAGAGAACGGGTGAACGCGGAGATCGAAAAAGCAATTGTGAAACAATAGAATGCACGCTCTGCGAGCATTCTATTGTCATGAATAAGAAGCGCAGGGCGAGAGCAGGACTCTTGCCCTGTTTTCTGATTTTCAAATGACAGGAAATTGTAAATTTTTTCGTAGACGACGAAGAAGACAGGCTGATGGAAATTACGACGAAAGACGGAAACTGAGGAAGATGGGCAGAACTATGCAGAGAGAACAAAAGAAATTCGCAGAGCATCGCAGATTTTTGACATATGCAATAGCGCTGTGCACTATCCTGCCATTTGTGGTACAGGGCTGTGGAAAACCGTCCCGAGAGACCTGGCAGGATGTGGATACCGAAGCGGAAACAGTGATTGTGCTGGAAGAGGATGAAGAGCCGAAAATACGGATGGAAGATGTTTGTCTTGAGCTGTATCGGGAAGCAGGCAGAAGCGGACGGCTCGGGGAAAAAGAGACCATTGCACATATCGTAAAGCAGTTTGGAGAAAACGGATATCCTGCAGTAGACCAGAAAAATAGGGTCGATATGGTGCGGGCATCAGAGGTAAAGCGTTTCTGCAGGCGGGCAACGGATCAGCAGGAGGCGCAGATAGAAATTGTTGAAGTTGACTGGAACGGTGGCTTTGTGGAGTACGAGCTGCAGGCGGCAGAAGGCAATCTCGATGTGACACGCAATTATTATCATTATGAAGATGAAATGATGCGCAAAAAGACGGAAGAACATTTTACAGCGGACAGTTGGTCGTATACGGAGGACGGTTATCTGATGTTTTCCGGAACCGGGGCGCTGGATGAGATGTATGTGATGACGCTCAGCGACGTTAAGGAATATGCGGCGCTGCGGGTGGAGCCTCTGGACGAAGCCTGCCGGGAATGGAACGAAAAAGCGCTCCTGCCGGTCGGCTATGAATGCAACAATCTGTTTCTGACAGACTGGGATGAAACGGATTTCGGAGAGCTGGACTTTTATGATCTGTTCGATGTTTTTTATCCGCAGATATATCATCGGAAAATCCCGTGGCAGAGTGGGAAAAATGCTGGAAACAGCACAGCGTACGGAATTCCGTCAAAAGAGTTCGAATCGGTTATTCAGAAGTTTTTGAATGTAAAAACAGATATCCTGCGCGAAAAAACGATTTACCGGGAGAAAGATGACACATATGAATATTATCCGCGTGGATTTTATGAGTCAGAGTACCCGGAGCATCCGTACCCGGAGGTGACAGCGTTTCAGGAAAATGACGACGGGACGGTAACGCTCACTGTACATGCTGTTTTCCCCTATCTCGGAAGTTCCAGAGCGCTCGTTCATGAGGTGACCGTGCGCCCGATGGAAAATGCTGCGGCTGCAGTGCGGTATGTGTCCAACAAAATTATTTCCTCACTGGATGATCCGGACGACAACTGGTATGTGCCGCGTCTGTCCGGAGAGGAACGCAGTTTATTGTATGAAGAAAATACAGACTGAAAAATGGCTGCCGTATAGGGGAATTTCCCTGCGCGGCAGTCATATGTTATGTTTACAGTTCACACGCGCCATTCGTAAAAACGCATCTTCGATGCTTTTCGCTGCTTTGCGGCTCCTTTTTGCTCATAAAATGGCGCTCCCTTCGTGGTTTCTTGTGGGCAGATTCTCATGCGGGCATGGAATCTGCCCACAAGAAACCATGAGTGAACTGTAACATACGTTGTAAAGTTTTTATAAATTCGAATGGCGACAGATTGAATTTGGAAAAAGTATTTTGTATAATATTGTTACAGTTCCTGCTGATAGGAATATTTTAGGACACAAATCAGGAAATCAGATAATCTATTATAAGCGGAGCATCGTATAGCGGTGTATCCGGCTATCTTCTATCTTTTCAAGCCAGAATCGGCGAATGATTTCCGTGAGTCAATGAACCGAAGATTAAGCGCGCAAACCTTGGTGAATACCGTGAAAATGAACAGAACCGGCAGATGCGTTTCTTTTGTTTTCACAAAAAACTGAATAAAACATAAAAACTGAATAAAGCTGAACGAACCAGAAAGGCAAACGATGGAAACAATCAATACACCTTATGATGATGCTTTTCGAACCTTGCTGCAGGACTGCCCGGAGCTGGTGATTCCATTAATCAATGAACTGTTTGGAACGGATTACACAGGTCAGGAAGCGGTACTGTCGAGTGCAAATGAGATATTTATCAGGAATCCGAACGGGAAGAAGGAAAAGCGGGTTACGGATTCCAACATGACGTTGATTTCATTAAAAGGAATATCGAAATATTACCATCTGGAATGCCAGAGCACGCCGGACGGAACGATGGAAATTCGGATGTGGGAGTATGACACGCAGATCGCGTTATTAAACGCAGAATACAGGGAAGGCATGTTGTATGTAGATTTCCCTGATTCCGCGGTAATTTATTTAAGAAGCAATCCAAACACGCCGGATGAACTGAAAATCTGCATCCGTGCAGCCAGGAAAGAATTAAAATATGGCATTCCGATTCTGAAAGTAAAAAATTACACGCTGGAGGATATTTTTGAACGGCGTCTATGGATGCTGATTCCGTTTTATATCTTCCGGTATGAAAAAGAACTGTCGCAGATCGACAGCGATGAAGAGCGTCTTGAGAAACTGAGAAGAGAATACGAGAGGGTGGCAGAAATGCTGGATCAGGAATGTAAAAACGGACGCATGAGGTCAGTCACAGGTGGAGCGCTATGCGAGCTGTCCCGTACTGTTGTGGAAAAACTGGCGTCAAAATATAAAAATGTGGAAAAGGAGGTAGCTGAAGTTATGGGAGGAAAGGTATTAACCTATCGGTCAAAAGAACTTTATCAGGAAGCCCTGGCGAAAGGAATCGAACAAGGAATCGAACAAGGAATCGAACAAGGAATCGACAAAGGTATTGTAAAAGGGCTTGCAAACCTTGCAGCGGGCAAATACCAGCGGGGCGAGAGCGTAGAGAAGATTGCCGATGATCTTCTGATGACTACATCAGAGGTAGAAGAACTCTTAAATCACCAGAAAGAGGCTTGAAAAATGAGACTGTAGTGTTGTTGTACCAGTAGATTTGCCTGTTTGTGAAGTAGAAAGCAAATAAAACAATAGAATGAAAAAATCGCCCCATCCGCAGTTAAAAAATACCTGTCGGATTGGGCGATTGATACGTCAGAACAAATTATTCCGCATCAATGGATTTACCCTGCTCAACTACACAGATGTTGGTCTTGCCGGGGTTGATTTCGATTTCATTGCCGTTGTCGTCATAGAACTTGGTCGGTGCGAAGTCGCTGGTCTTTTTCCAGGTTACATGGATGCCCTTGCCGTTTGTGAAGTAGTAGCCGTCTTTGGTGTCGTCGTGGCACTGGAAAGACAGATAACCCTTCGCATCACGGGTTTCATAATAAGCAAACTGAACTAAAACGTTCTTGAATGCCAGCTGTTTGTTATTGGCGCCGTCCATATGCTTCTGGTCGCCTTTCTGCATACCCTGGAAGCGATAGTACAGACCATCTTCTTCGTTATATTCGAAATAGGTCTTGGTAATCGGGTAAGCGCCTGCCAGATCGATCTTGGTTGCAGGGATTGCACTGCTTCCGTACTGTTCCAGCGTGTTCGGATTGTTTGTGGAAGCGAATTTGAAGTGATCGCTCTGATAGTTCTCAGTATAGGTTTCGGAATAGCCGAGGGCCTGAGCGGCTTTGTCGATACGGTCGCCGCTTGTATAAGCATTATGCGGAGCTTTACGGTCGCTGGTGCGGTAGAAGGCTGCGTCATACAGACCTTTTTTCTGGGAAGGGTCGCTTGCCAGAACAGCACCGGTGATATTATTGGTAGTAGGATCATTGATCGCGTTCAGAATGTAGAACGGACCGCCGATATGGCAGTAAATTGCATCCCATTCTTTTGCCCAGTAAACATAATAATCGCGGCAGCTTCTGATATTGCCGATGCGTTCAATGTTTTTCCAATCCTTGAAAACAGCCATCAGACGGGTCATGTTGCCTTCTACGCTGCATTCATACAGGATATCAGCATTGGAAAGCCCGTAGTGCGGGAGCGCTGCATTTTCATCGGGGATCATAACTGCGATCGGACGCTGATCTGCGAGATCGCCGCTGATCCATTCGCCGGTCAGGTCACTTTTTACCATGCCTTCTTCCGGAGGAACATCCTCCTCAACGGTTTCTGTTTCCGTCTCAGATTCTGTTTCAGCAGGAGCGGCAGTGCTTTCTTGCACCTCAGCTACCGGAACGGTTTCTACGGTGTCATTTTTGCTTCCGCAGCCGAACAGCATGGATGCGCATGTCAGACCGGTCAGCAGAAATACAGCCAGTTTCTTCATTTTGGTTCCTCTCTTTCTTATAAATCGTCGAATGCGGGAAACGGAAATCCATACACAGGATATCCAACTGCCCGCGCGAAAAAGTGTGAAGCGTCTCTGCGTCACACAACTGTAACAATTATAGCGTAGCAAAATTGGTTTGTCACTACATAAAACGATATTAAATCTTAATTATTCCTGTATACGATAAAGCCTCACTCAGATCCTTTAAGAGTTCTTTGAAAGGTGGAAGATAGTCGGGATACAGGCTATATCCACGAATTATTCTGCTTCCTTCGAACGTGTCTGCAGAATGGCATGGACGAACTGAATTCATGACAATAGAATGCTCGCAGAGCGTGCATTCTATTGTTTTACGAAACTGTGTGAATGCTTCCTTGAGTTATGCAGAAAAATAAATTAAAATAGAACATGGTACTATTATAAAAAGAAATGTTTATCAAAAAACAACGCATGATAGAACTGCAGAACGTAAATCTGCGTCTGCGGGCAGGAGGGAATGTGAAGAAACGAAACTGGTATCTGATCCTTGGTATGCTGCTTTTGGTGCAGCTGATTGCGATTTTCTATTTTGGAAGTAAAAAAGCAGGGTTCCATTATGATGAATATTATTCCTATTATTCCTCCAACGTGTCGATCGGTCTGGTGCCGACCGACCGGGAGTGGAAGCCGGGCAGCGAGATTGCGGACGAATTCCGGGTTCTGCCGGGGCAGCGGTTTCAGTATGGGACGGTTACGCGCATGCAGACCTATGACGTGCATCCGCCGTTTTACTATCTGCTGCTGCATACGGTATGCTCGCTGTTTCCCGGAAGGTTCAGCAAATGGTCAGGAATTGGACTGAATATAGTGCTTTTCGTTCTGAGCTGGAGTGTGCTGGCGAAGCTGACGCGGCGGATTGTGACGGGTGCGCTGAGGAGCGCGGCTGCGCCTGGTGGGAAAGCGCAGACCTGTGTAACGGCGGCGGACGTTCCGGAGCGTATCACGCGAGTGATGATTTTCGGAGTGTGCCTCCTGTATGGTTTTAACCCGGCGGTTTATTCCGGCGTTATGCTGGTTCGAATGTATATGCTTCTGGCTCTGTGGATTTTGCTCGTGACTTGGCTGCATGTAAAAAGCCTGCAGGAGAGAAAACGCGGGTTTTCCTTTTATCTGCCACTGATGGCGGTTGTTTATCTCGGTTTTCTGACGCATTACTATTTTGCTGTTTATCTGTTTTTCCTGGCAGCGGCGATGGAGCTGTATCTGCTGTTGGAACGTGCAGAGCTGAAAAGCTGGGGACAGAAATGGAAAGACTGCCTCATTTATGCGGCTGCTGTGATCGGAGCGATGGTACTTGCCGTAGTCAGCTATCCGGCGTGTCTGAGTCATATTTTTCGGGGATACCGGGGGACGGAAGCGATGGGTGCGTTCTTCGACCTTGGCAATACGCTTGGAAGATTCCGGTTCTTCGCAGGACTGCTCAATGAATATGCCTTCGGGTCGATGCTGTACGGATTTGTTCTGCTGCTTGTCCTGATGGCGCTGACGGTCTGGGGAATTGGACGGATGAAAGCCGGACGGAGAGCTGTCGCTGCAGCTGCACAGAAATCCGGGCAGCAGACAGCAGAGTACGCAGCCGCGCAGGAAAATTCGAACCGGCAGGCTGACGCTTCCCGCGAATCATTCTGGGAAGCACGGCGTGTTTTCTGGATTCCGGCGGCAGCAGTACTCGGTTATTTCCTTGTCGTGACCAAAACAGCGCTCCTGACGGCGGAGGAAGCGAACCGATATCAGATTCCGGTCTACGGGCTGATTTTGCTGCTGATGATGGTTATATTTGTACTGCTCGGACAGAAGCTTTTCGTGTTGACTATGAGAAAAGGGACTGCTGTAAAAAGCGCTGCGGGGAAAATCAGCGATACCAGAGATACATCTGCTCTGGAAAAACGGTCCGTGCACGATAAAGCAGCCGGCTATGTGCTTCTGGCGGTATTTCTGGTGCTGGCAACAGGACAGATTCGAGGGCTGGCGGATGGAAAGGTGCTGTTTCTTTATGAAGAGGACACAAAAAACATCGTATTTGCGCAGGAGCATAAAGAGAAACCGGTCGTTTATTTTTATAATCCCAACCTGACCTGGATGATCTGGGACGATTCACTGGAGCTGATGCAGTATGATGAAATTTATTTTGCGAGCCTTGCAGACGTTTCGACTGTGGAGGATGATACAATCCGGCAGGCGGATCAGGTGCTTGTATATGTTTCCAGAATGGAGCAGACTGAGGAGGCGCTGCAGGCTGTTGCAGATGGAATGGGCGGTGATGTGAAGATGGAAAAGATCAGAGAGCTGCTGTATTGTGACCTGTATTTGATAGCAAGAAAGTAATGCGTGCTCTGTGAGCATGCTATTATCAGGAATAAAAAGACTCCCGTTTCCGATGGCAAATGAAGAAGGAATCATTCCCTGCTATCCCGGCCATAGAAAATGGGAGTTTTTTCATGGTAATCGTTTTACTCTGCAGCGTTCTCAGTCTGGGCTGTCTGCGCAGCGTCGTCAGTCGTTGCTTCCCCATCAGCTGCAGTGCTTTCCGTGCCAGCCGCATCTGTTTCTTCTGCAGCGCTTTCTATATCAGCGGTTTCTTCAGAGGTGCTTTCTGTATCTGTGTCCTCTGTTTTGGCTGCGGTACTTTCTTCTACAGTGCCTTCTTCTACAGTGCTTTCTTCAGCTGTAGTTGTTTCGATTACGCTTTCGACAGTGGTTTCTGTTTCTGCCGGCGTCTCTGTCTTGGGAGTATAGTGGCGGTAAATTGCAAAAGCAATCGCAAGTACGATTACTGCAAGTACGAAATAACTGCAGATGCGAAGGAGCTTTTTTCGTTTCTTTTCCTTCTCCAGACGTTCTTTGCGATGCGCTTTTTCCTGTTTATAACGGTCTACTTTTTGTTGGCTCATTTTATGTCCTCCATCAAATTTCTTAGTTATCACTATACAGAATAACTGTGAAAATTCTGTGTCAGGAGGGCAGATTTTTACGGGAAAAAACGTTATAACGCAGATGCGCCTTCCTACAGACACGAAAGTTGTCTGCAGGAAGGCGCAAGCAGATAAAGATTTAACCGAGGAACAGACCGTACAATACGGCGATCAGGATGCCGAGCAGCGCGCCGACAAACACCTGTAAAGGGGTATGGCCGACGAATTCCTTGAGCTTTTCTTCGTAGGAGATCGGCTGCCCCATCTTTTCCCAGAATTCCATCATTTCATTGATGACCTGTGCCTGGAGACCGGTTTCCCGGCGCACCCCTCTGGCGTCATACATAACGATAATCGCTACAATAGCGGCAATGGCGAATTCAAAGCTGCTGCCGCCGTATTGCATTCCGGCTGCGGTTGCGAGTGCGCAGACAGTGGCGGAATGGGAGCTGGGCATGCCGCCGCTTCCGACTAAACGTTCCGGATCAAAGCTTTTGGTGATACAGGTATAAATCACTGTTTTGATGACCTGTGCAGCGAACCACCCCGTAACTGCGGACATAAAAACCGTGTTGTGAATCAGTGCGTTAAAAAAGTTCATAAAATACCTCTTTCTCTTTGGAAACTAAATTAGGCAAAATGCCATCCCCTGATTTCTTATTTTACACTTTTTTTGTCAGTTTTACAACGTTTCCCATCTCATTTTTGCAGACGGGAGGTTTGAAGACGGCAATACGGCAGCGCAATGAAAAACGGCGCGGCAAGGATGAGCGGATAAGCGTAGCGCAGATCGGAGGCGACAGGAGTTGCCAGAAGCAGGGTAAGTACAGTTCCGATAAACGGTACAAAGAGCACGAGAAACCGCCGCTGTCCGTATAAAAACTGATATGCGGCAAAATACAGGACAGCCCAGAAGTACGCGCCGATGCTCCACAAAATACCGTAAACCGGAAGCATATCAGGAAGCTTTAAAAGAATTTCACTGATTTTGACCGGAAACTGACCCCGCAGAAGATGCGGCCAGGAAAGTCCGATTTCGTTCGGAGAAATCCCTTCATTCGTGCGTAAAGCAGCCGGGGCGGGGAACCAGTATCCTTTTGTCTGATCGATAAAGGCCTGGAGATAGTCGCCCGGGTAAGAAATACCGAGCTGAATCCAGAGGGTGAAATATTTTGAAGGATTCCGGATGATCGCATCGGCATGGTTGTAGGAGACGAGTGCCTTGATGGGATCGGAGATCACCGGATTGTAATACTCCGGAATCAGGGAAGTATCGACTACATCATCGATGAGCATTTCCTGCTCTGGGCTCAGCTGTCGACCGTTAGAAACGACACAGGCAATCTGCTGCAGAGGAATGGAGAGGGATTCTGTAAAGGAAGCGCGCTCAACATGACAGGCAGTGTATACAGGGCCGGTGATGACCAGGGATAAAAGGAGTATGCCGACCTGCACGGCAAACATTTTTTTCCATGTCCGGCGAAATGCGAACAGAACAAACGGGAGAGTGAACAGGAAGATATAAAGCCCGTTTGAACGCAGGGTGCAGACGAAAAAGCCGGAAAGGGAAAGCCCTGCCCAAATGCCCGGACGGTTATCCGGGTTGCAGAGCAGTTCATATAAAAAGCAAAGATATAACAGCATACATCCGGAAAAAAGAATATCTTTCCAGACGGTTACGGCAAAAATTGCGTGAAATGGAACGAGCCCCCAGAAACAAAAAGACAGAATCAGCCAGAGGCGTGAAGTGCCTGATCTTGCGAGGAGGGATAGCGTATAGGTTTCAATAGCGGCCATAGTGCACATCTGGAACAATACATAACAGGCGATTCCGGTGTTTATGCTTCCGGTCAGAAAAAATCCGATATGGTAAAACAGGGAGAACAAAAGCGTGTGCAGGATCGGGTGGTGGTTACTGAACGGGATCAGGCCGGTAGCCTGGGAAAACTGGCTGATGCTGTCCGGGGTCAGAACACCGGGAAACTGGTACAGAAACCAGAACAGCCAGCAGAAGAGCAGACCGAAGTAACAGAGCAGCTTCTGTTTGCGGGACAGGGCATGCGCTGCAGATATGGCTGGGGGTACAGGACATGCACCGTCAGGCTGCTGAAAAGTGTTTTGGGCAAAACGCTGCTGCTGTCTGGATGCAAGAAACAGCATGGATAGTTCACAGAATCGGAAGAATATAAAATACAGACCGATAACCGCAGCCGCCAGGAATGCAAGTCTGAATATGCGGCTGTCAAAGCTGCCGGACAGTTCAGCATGCTTTACCGCTGCATAAAATAAGGTGTAGAGAACTGCGAGAAGTCTGCATATTGGATAAAAATGGCGCGGAAGCACAGAAGAAGCTGCTCCGATATTCGTCAGCCTTTGCGTCAGCGTTGGAGAAAAAAGGAGGAGCATGCCTGCAAAGATCAGGACAGAAAAAATATCTGCCGGATGGATGGAACCGATATCGCATAGTGCAAAGGCTGCAAAAAACGCTGCAGTAATCCGAGTGATACCGGGCTTCTGGAATGAAATTATATTTGTCATAAGATGGGAGTCCTCCTGGAAAGCAATGAATGATTTTGATCTGTATATGGATTCAGTTTAGTGTCAGTGAGGGAAAAAAGCAAGAAAATTACCCGGAAAATGGAGCACCTCCATTTCCTTGACATGAAATGGGGGCAATGGTACATTTAATGCATCAGACAGGGGTATCAAAATTATGATAATGATTTTAATGGAATGGGCGTATATGGCGACGTTGTCGTTTCTGATGGGCTTTGCGTGTCTTGCACCGTTTCGAAAAAAGGGCGGTTGTCAGATTCATAGCGCAGTAACCTATATGATGGCGGGTCTGCTCGTATTGAATGTGTATGCAGAGTATTTCAGCCTGTTTGCTGGCGTTGGCTTCTGGGCAAGCCTGATTGCCGTTTTTGCTGCGGTCATCGGCGGAATGCTGCTGCGTCGGGATTTGGCGGATTTCTTCAAAATTTCGAAAACACAGGCATGTCAGGAAAAAACAGAAAGAAGCGACGAAGGGCTTGAAAACTCAAAAAGCCTTTGGCGCAAAAAAGACAAAGCCGTCTGGCTGCTGTATGCCGGTCTGACGCTTTTATTTGCATACGGCTCGTCGAGGGGCTATATGCACTACGATACGGGACTGTATCATGCACAGGCAATTCGATGGATCGAAGAGTACGGCGTTGTGCCGGGGCTTGCGAATCTGCACAGCCGGTTCGGTTACAACAGCGCTTCCTTTGCACTCAGCGCCTTCTTTAGCGAGACGTGGCTGATCGGACGGCCGATGCACTGCGTGGCTGGATTTTTTGCGCTGCTGTGCGCGTGTAAATGCGCGGCAGGGCTTATGGCATTTTGGAAACGAAAAAAAGTGCGAATATCGGATTTTTTATCTATCGGCGAGATCTTTTATCTGATAGCAGTGTTCCGGGAGATGGTTTCCCCGGCGTCCGATTATTTTGCAATGTTGGTTTTATTCTGGGTAATAATGACCTGGGTGGAACTGTGGGAGCAGGAAAGGGACTGTCCCATCGGGGAAAAGCAAACCGTGCCTTACGCGCTGCTGAGTCTGTATCTGGTGTATGCGGCGACGGTGAAGCTGTCCACAGCGGTAATTTTGCTGCTGGTCCTGTATCCGGCGGTGTTGCTGCTTAGGCAGAAAAAATGGCTGCAGATTGCAGGCTATATTGCGCTGGGACTTCTGATTGCATTTCCGTATCTGGCGCGGAATGTGCTGATTTCCGGCTGGTTGTTTTATCCGTTTACGTTTTTGGACTGGTTTCCGGTAGACTGGAAAATTTCCAAAGGCTATGCGGACAGCGACGCAAAGGAAATCCAGGCGTATGCGCGGGAGATTTACAATGTTTATCAGCTGGATCAGCCGTTGAAGCAGTGGCTGCCGAACTGGTTTGCAGCGCAGGATGGATTCGATAAGCTTCTGGTGCTGGCGGGCTGGGCAGCGATCCCGGTGAGTGCAGTGCTAGCGGTGCTCGGAGCTGTGCGCGCAGTCAGAGCAGGCCAGGTGACAGTCGCGCCCCATGTGGACGGCGCTGTGTCTGAACGAGAAATCGGCGCACCCTTGCCCGCCCGCCGAGTCGCACATCTTACGCCCTTGTGTTTTTCTCTGCTTCAGCTGTGTGCAGTGGTCGGTTTTTTCTTCTGGCAGCTCGGGGCGCCGCTGGTGCGGTACGGATATTTTTATGTGTTGTTTTTGCCGCTGACGGTGTTTGGAAGCCTGTATTGTATGGCGGCAGAAAAGCTGGCTGGTTCAGAACAGGGACACAATGGGCGTAAATGGTTGAAAAATGCCGGATATTGGGCATTTGTGGGATTGCTGGTAGCATTTTTTACCTATAAGGGGTATAATCTGATACAGATGGTTCGGGAGCTGGCATATGAGCCGTATTATCTGTGGCAGCAGGATTATGTAGATGGAGCTGCAGAGATGTACGAGGTGGATGGTGTGACGATCTATGTGCCGACGGACAGAGGGCAGATCGGGTATAACAAATTCCCGTCATCCCCAATCGTACAGGATATCGAGCTGCGGGGCAACTCGATTCGGGACGGCTTCCGGAAAAAGCCGAAATGATCCGGCAAAATAGAAGCGATCCGGAAAAAGCTGAAAAGGATTTGTAAAAATTCATGGAATGGGCTGCCGGGAGCGCAGCATTTCAGAAAGGAAATACAACATGAAAACCTATGGCGTAATTATGGCAGGCGGGGGCGGAACCCGTTTCTGGCCGCTGAGTACAAAGGCAGAGCCGAAACAGTTTTTAAACCTGTCCGGCAAAGATATTCTGGTTAATGAGACGATCGACAGACAGCATGACCTGATGGATCAGAAGGACATTTTTATTGTGACCAATGAGACACAGGCAAAGATGATGAAGGAGCGCACAGCAGGCAGAATTGCGGCAGATCATATTCTGGCAGAGCCTGCGGCGCGCAATACAGCAGCGTGTATCGGTTATGCGGCGATGGAAATTCTGCATAAATACGGTGACGGCGTGATGTGCATTTTTGCGGCGGACGCTTATATTCGCGATGAGGCGGAATACACCCGCGTGATGAAGGAAGCGGTTCGTGCAGTGGAAGAGACGGACGCACTTGTGACGATCGGGATTCATCCGACGTTTCCCTCGACCGGCTATGGTTATATCCGCAGCGTGGAAGAGGCTGGAAAAGTATGGCGCAAGGTAGAAGAATTTGTGGAAAAACCGGATTTGGAAACGGCGAAAAGCTATCTGGCATCCGGCAGTTATGCGTGGAATAGCGGCATGTTTGTCTGGAAAGCCTCCACGATTCTTCACTATTTCGAAGAACTTCTGCCGGATGTGTACGCCTGTCTGAAACAGATCGGGGCAGCGCTCGGCACAGAAAAAGAGCAGGAGGTTCTGCATGAGGTTTATCCGACCATCCCGAAGATTTCCGTGGATTACGGCATTATGGAGCGCGCAAAGGGTGTTCTGATGCTGGAAGGAGATTTCGGCTGGAACGACGTTGGCAGCTGGGATACGCTGGATGCAGTGCGCACCCGGGATGCTGCCGGTAACATCAGCTCCGGCGATACGCTGCTTCTGGACGCGAAAAACTGCGTTGTATACGGCGGTAAAAAGCTGATCGCCGCAGTCGGCGTTGAAAACCTGGTCATCGTAGAGGGCAGGGATTCGATTCTGGTCTGCCCTGTCGATCAGGCACAGCGCGTCAAGGAGGTCGTTGAGACGCTGGAAAAAGAAGGCAGGACGGAACGGCTTTAAACGGCGAAAAAACGCGAAATATCACGACCCTTTTCCGTTTGGTTTCCAAAATCTGAGTGTTAGAATAAAGTAGAAAGCAGCGGCAGAATGTTCACAGTGCGGTCACACTGTTGGTGCGGAAAAAAGACTCAGAGGAGGAATCAGAAATGGCTGCAGAATGGAAAGAAACACTCGAAACGGAGCGGGAGATATCGGCGTTTATGCTGGAACTTGGGATTCCGGCGCATTTGAGGGGATATTATTATCTGAGGGAGGCGGTTTTGCTGGCTGTCTCGGATATGGAACTGGTTGGCAGCGTGACGAAGCTGTTATATCCGGTGATCGCAAGGCGTTACAAAACAACGCTTCAGCGGGTGGAACGCGCGATCCGAAACGCGGTGGAGGTGTCCTGGGAACGGGGCAATCCGGAGGTGTTTGAGGATTTGTTCGGGTTCAGCCGGGAGACGGGCGCGCCGAGGCCGACAAACAGCGAATACATAGCGAGAATTGCGGACAAGATAAGAATGGACGCAACTACAGGAGAGAAACATGTTACTGAGCGTAATCGTACCTTGCTATAATGAAGAGGAAAACGTTCCGATTTTTTATGAGGAAATGATGAAAAATTCCGCTTTTTTGGAGCAGGAAAAACTGGAGCTGGAAATTATTTATATTGATGATGGTTCCAAGGACAATACCGCAGCGGAGGTTCGGAAGCTTCACGAAAAGGATGAACGGGTGCATCTGGTGTCCTTTTCCCGCAACTTTGGCAAGGAAGCAGGAATTTATGCGGGCTTCCAGAAAGCAAAGGGGGACTATGTCGTGATGATGGACGCTGATCTGCAGGATCCTCCGTCCCTTTTACCGGAGATGTTTTCCTACATTAAGCAGGGCTACGACAGTGTGGCGACAAGACGTGTGACCCGAAAAGGCGAACCTCCGATCCGGTCGTTTTTTGCAAGGATGTTTTACCGCATCATGAATAAAATTTCCAAAACGGAGATCGTGGACGGCGCACGCGACTATCGCCTGATGACGAGACAGGTTGTGGATTCGATTCTTTCGATGTGCGAATATAACCGTTTTACGAAAGGAATTTTCGGCTGGGTCGGCTATGAGACGAAGTGGCTGGAGTATGAAAACGTGGAACGCACCCACGGCGAGACAAAATGGAGCTTCTGGAAGCTGTTTTTGTATTCGCTGGATGGAATTACCGCATTTTCAACAGTGCCGCTGGCAATTTCGTCTATCATGGGCGTTGTGTTCTGCATTATAGCATTTGTGGCGATCATTGCCCTGATTATCAAAAACCTGATTTACCATGATCCGACGCCCGGCTGGCCGTCGATGGTATGTATTATTCTGTTGGTTTCCGGCGTGCAGCTTTTCTGCCTGGGAATCGTGGGACAGTATCTGTCCAAGACCTATCTGGAAGTGAAAAAGCGTCCGATTTATCTGGTAAAGGAAGAACTGTAATGAATTATGAGAACCTGATCAGCATTGTGATGCCGGTTTTTAACGCCCAGGCGTATCTGGAGGAAGCGCTGGAATCGGTTCGCCGCCAGACATGGACGGACTGGGAGCTGCTGGTGGTAGACGATCATTCTACGGACGGGAGCGCAGGTCTTGTGTCAGAAATCTGCAGAAAAGACGCGCGAATTCGGCTTTTTTCCCAGACGGACGGGGTAAAGGGCGCGGCAAATGCAAGAAATTTCGGGACAGCACATGCAAATGGACGTTATCTCGCATTTATGGATGCGGACGATATCTGGCGGGTGGACAAGCTGGAACGGGAAATGGCTTTTTTGCGGGAAAAAGACGCAGCCTTTGTATTTTGCTCGTATGAATTTGGAGACGAGCATGCGGTCGGAACCGGCAAAATCGTGCGGGTTCCCGATCAGTTGACTTATCAGAAAGCGCTCAGCCGGACGGTCATTTTTACGAGCACGGTGCTGTTTGACCGGGAAAAAATTGACAAGGCGCTTTTACAGATGCCGGACGTGCCGAGCGAGGACACGGCGATGTGGTGGCAGATTTTAAGAAACGGACACGTCGCTTACGGGTTAAAGGAAAATTTGGTGATCTACAGAAGACCGGAAAAATCCCTTTCCTCGAACAAGCTCCGGGCGATTACAAGAATCTGGGGACTTTACCGGAAACAGGAAAAAATGTCGGTGATCGCAAGCGCAGCATGTTTTTGCATGTGGGCGGTGCGCGCTGTGTGGAGAAGAATATAGCGGGAGAACGGAAGATGAAGAAAAACGATTCTGTCAAGCGGCTGATTATTCTGGCGCTTGGGCTGATTGGACTGTGCGTGCTGACTGCTTTTTATGCGCACGACTGGTTCGCCTATTATTATCATCATATTGCATGGAAAACGCATAACCGTTTTAATGTAAACGGTCATTTGCTGATTGTTGCTCTGTATTTCATATTGCTCTTTTTCTTTTCCAATACTTATGGAGCACTCAAAATCGGCTATCTGAAACCGCTGGATATTTTCCTGTCTCAGCTGTTTTCTCTTCTGTGCGTCAATGTAATCAGCTATGCGCAGCTGTCCCTGATGTATGGCTGGTTTATCATCGGCGGAGGGCATATGGTGTCGATGATGCTGTATCAGCTGGTGTTTGCAGGGCTGTGGGGCTGGCTGTGCAATCTGATTTACCGTCGCGCGTTTCCTCCGCGGGAGCTGCTTTTGGTGCATGGTGAGCGCCCGGTAGAGGATATTCTTGGGAAATTTGCAGGACGGAAGGATAAATATCATGTTGCAAAGTGCATGAATATCAAAGAGGGGTACGATGCGGTGATCCGCGAGGTCGGAAAGTATGACGCGGTCGTTCTCTGGGATATTCATACGATGGACAGAAACGTGCTGCTCAAATATTGCTACAGCCATTCGATCCGCGTTTATATGATGCCGAAGATTCCGGATGTGCTGGTAAAGGGAAGCGAGCAGCTGCACTTGTTTGATACGCCGATTCTGCTGACGAGGGAATATGCGCTGAACGTAGAACAGAGAATTGCAAAACGGTTTATCGATGTAGTATGTTCGCTGATCCTGATTGTTGTGACATCGCCGGTCATGCTGCTTACGGCGGTGGTGATCAAGCTGTATGATAAAGGTCCTGTGCTGTACAAGCAGGTCCGCTGCACGAAGGATGCGAAAGAATTTTATATCCTGAAATTCCGCAGCATGCGCGTGGATGCAGAAAAGGACGGTGTAGCGCGGCTTGCCGCCAAAAACGATTCTCGGATTACGCCGGTCGGCAAATTTATCCGTGCGGTTCGTATCGACGAGCTGCCGCAGCTGTTCAACATTTTAAAGGGCGAGATGTCCTTTATCGGTCCCAGACCGGAGCGGCCGCAGATCATCCGCGAATATATAGAAGAAATGCCGGAGTTCGCATACCGTACCAGAGTGAAGGCCGGGCTTGCGGGATATGCGCAGGTATACGGAAAGTACAATACAACGCCGTATGACAAGCTGAAGCTGGATCTGTTTTATATTGAAAATTATTCTGTATGGCTGGATTTGAAGCTGATGCTTCTGACATTGAAAATCCTGTTTACGCCCGACAGCACGGAGGGCGTGGACGAGAAGCAGGTGACCGCCATGAAAAAACAGGTGCAGGAGGAAGAAAAATAATGCCTCTGAAAAGAGATGAAGCATTTTGGAAAGAGGGCATGGACGAAAAACGCTTTGCCCTCTGTTGTATTCACAAAATATGGATTTGTCTGGCGGCAGCTTTGGCTGGCGCTGTTTTTGCTGCGGGGATTTATCTTGGTGTGCGGCAGCTGACGATGGGGCCGAAGCAGTATCGGTCGGAGGTTTTATATTCGATCGTCTATGATATCGACGAGGACGACGAGGTTTTAAAAGAATTTATCAACGAATATAACGCCTATACCTGGGGGGATATGATGCGCTCCGACCGCGTGATGGATACGGTGCTTTTGCAGCTGCCGGATGTGGAACGGTCCGTGATAGAGGCTTCGATCAGCACGGAAATTGCGTCTGACCCGGAATTTCTGACGGCGTACTTTACGACAGGGGACGCAGCACTGTCCGACCGGATTGCAGCGGCCTATAACTGCGCGATGACGGCATTTGGACAGACGATGCAGGGACGCGGTCTGACGGCAATTGAAGTATGGAAAACCGTTTCGGCACAGGCGGTGCTTCCGGAAAATAAAGTGAAAAATGCGGCGGCACTTGGTCTGGTGCTCGGACTGCTTGTCGGAATCCTGGGTGTGGCAGTCTGGTATGTTCTGGACGATTCCGTTTTGCTCAGCTCAGACGTGGAAAAACGCTGCGCAATTCCGGTTCTCGGCTACCGCACGGCAAAGCCCGATGAACAGTTCGGTGCGCTTCTGGATGCGCAGCTGCGAGCCAAAGCGTCTCAGAGTGCTTTTCAGGAAATTTCGCTGGACACGGTGCTTTCTGGGACGATGGGACTTGGGGAAGAAGAAAAGATTCCGCTTATCCTTTTGGTTCGCTGGAACACACCCTGTATTAAAAAACTCGGACTTGCCCTTGATTTGCTTGCTCAGCGGGAGATCTCGGTTGTGGGCGTGATCCTCACGGACGCGGACGCACGGTTTTTGCACGCTTACTACAGAGTGTAGGCTGCCAGTTCACTCGTGGCAGCCTGTAGGCAGATTCCATGCTCGCATGAGAATTTGCCTACAGACTGCTACGAAGGGAGCGCCCATTTTATGAGCAAAAAGGAGCTGCGAAGCAGCGGAAAGCATCGAAGATGCGATTCATGACAATAGAATGTCCGCGGAGCGTGCATTCTATTGTATTGCGAATGGCGCGGGTGAACTGGCGCAGGATTACAAGAAACAAAGGAGACGGCTCATGAAACTGCAGATTCTGGTTTCCTCCCTGAATCAGGAGGTCAAGTCGCTGGCAGAGAAAATGAATCTGCAGGCGGATGCAATTCTCATCAATCAGTGTAACGAAAACCGTTACGAGGAATGGACGCAGGACGGTCATCGGATCCGCTGCTATCATCTGGCGGAGCGGGGGGTCGGGCTGTCGCGCAACAACGCGCTTCTGCGTGCGGACGCCGACCTGTGCCTCTTTTCTGATGAAGATATCGTTTATGACGACGGTGCAGTTGAGCGGATTATCGAAGGGTTTGAGCAGCATCCGGAGGCGGACATGCTGTTATTCAATGTGCGCGTGCAGGAGAGCCGCTTTACCTACTGGAATTCGTTTTATAAGCGAGTGAGGTGGTATAACTGCGGTCGTTATCCGGCATACAGCTTTGCGCTGCGCACGGCGAAGATGCACGAAAAGAATCTGACCTATTCGTTGTTGTTCGGAGGCGGCGCGAAATATGCAAACGGAGAGGACAGCTTGTTTATCCACGACTGCCTGAAAGCCGGGCTGAAAGTCTACAGTATTCCGGTCGAAATCGGAGAAGAACAGCCCAGACCGTCAACATGGTTTTTCGGCTTTGACCGCAAATTTTTTCACGACAGGGGCGTTTTGTATCATGTGCTGTACGGAAAGCTGGCGGCGGTGATGGGATTTCGCTTCCTACTGAAAAATAGATCCAATATGAATTCTGAGAGCTGCCCGGATGGGCTGACCTTTGATGAGGCGAAAAAAGCGATTCTGTCCGGAATCCGCGACGCAAAGGGAGGGCTGTAAATGGTATTTTATTTTCTGATTACAGCGGTTACGATTGCCCTCGCGGGGCTGATGGACGCGGTCTGGATGCGCACGGGGCAAGAGGCAGGCAGTGCTGGGCTGTGCGCTGGACAAGCCGCCGAGAGTGCGGCATCCGGGAATGGCAGGTGTGCCTGCGGCATCCCATCATCCGGCGGCGGCTCGTTTCCGGTGGGCGTTTCCCGACGCCGCGCCTTCGACATCGTGTGTCTCACTGCTATTTTCCTGATTCTGGCGCTCGTGAGTGCGCTGCGTCTGGAGGTCGGTAACGATTACGGCAAATATGTCGAGAATTTCCACGAAATCTGGGCGGGAACCGATCAGGCGTATGTGGTGACGGAAGCCGGATTCAATTTCGTGGTATGGTTGATTTATACACTTTCCGGGTATGAAAATTATCTGCTGGTATTCGCGGTGTTCGGCGCGGTTACGGCTTTTTTGTTTTTAAAGGCGTTGTATGAGCAGAGTGACTGCTTCTGGCAGAGCTTCGCGATGTTCATGCTGCTGGGCGTATATTTTCGAACGTTTACGACGGTGCGTTATTATCTGGCACTTGCGGCAGCGCTGTATGGAATCCGATTTGTACTGCGCAGGCAGTATGGCTGTTTCGTGATCTGGATTGGCATTGCGGCGCTGTTTCATAAATCTGTTCTGATGGTGCTTCCGTTGTATTTGTTGGCTGTGCTTCCGTGGAAAAAATGGATTGCGCCGGCGCTGACTGTGATCGGAGGGATCGGTTTTGTTTTCCAGCGTCCGCTTTTAAATCTGGCGCTGACGTGGTATCCTACATACAGGGACACCGTATATCTGTCACAGGATATCGGTCTGAAAGCGAATGCGTCCGGAATCATCCGGTGCGTGCTCGTTTTTATGCTGGCGGCAGTGGTTGGCAGGCGTGGAATGGAAAAGGAGCAGAACCGTTTCTGCCTGAAATTAAATTTTTTCGGACTGCTGTTTTATACCTGCGGTTCGTTTTTGCCGCTGGTATCGAGAATGTCCTATTATATGATTACGCCGCAGCTGCTGCTCGTTCCGGGACTGCTTGGCTGCGTGGAGAACCGGAAGCGGAAAAATATTTTAACAGTACTTGTGGGGATCGTATGTCTGGGGTATTTTTTGTGGTTTTTAAAAACGGCATCCGGAAGCGGGATGCGCGTGCTTCCCTATAAGACCTGGATTTTTACGGATAAGGAGTGGATCAATGGCGCAGATTTCTTTTAGCATTGTGGTAGTATGCTTAAACCCCGGCGAAAAGCTGTTGAAGACGGTGCAGAGCGTATTGAACCAGAAATACGGAAATTATGAAATTGTGGTAAAGGACGGCGGTTCGACGGACGGCTCCCTGGAACAACTTCCGGCGGACAGCAGAATCCGGGTTTATACAAGACCGGACAGTGGGATTTATGACGCGATGAATCAGGCGATGTCCTATGTGACCGGTCAGTTTGTCCAGTTTTTAAATTGCGGAGATCTTTTGCACGACGATATGGTGCTGGAACGGCTTGCAGCTGTGATGGAGCGTAAGCGCAGCAGGGGAGCCGACGGGGAAGGCCTGGGACATAAGGAAAAAGAGCGGATTTTTTATGGAAATCAATATCATGAGGCGTGGGGCAGCGTGATCTATTCTGCACCGGAGGTCAATGATTTTACCTGTTACAGAAATGTGCCCTGTCATCAGGTTTGCTTTTACGACGTCCGTCTGTTTGCAGAGCGCGGTTATGACGTAAAATACCGTGTCCGCGCAGATTACGAGCATTTCCTGTACTGTATTTACGATCGGAAAGCGGAAGCGGTTTATGTGGAGATGATTGTTGCGGATTACGAGGGCGGGGGCTTTTCCGAGACAAGGGAGAACCGTCGGATTTCCGAAAAAGAGCATGCCGAAATCACGAAACGCTATCTCGGACGCGACAAGGCGCTGCGTTATAAGTTGCTGATGCTTTTGACACTGGCACCGCTTCGGACAAAGCTTGCAGAGGACGAAAAATATTCCGAGTGGTACAACGGGATCAAGGCGAAAATTTACGGAAGATGCGGCCATAAGGACGAACCGGGGGAGAATCGGAAATGAGAGTGTTATGGGTATGCAATATCATGCTCCCGGTAATCGCGCAGGCGCTTTCGCAGGAGTATAGCGTGCGGGAGGGCTGGCTGTCCGGGATACTGGGGCGGTATCTGGAGACGGAGAACGGCGCAGAGCTGAGCACAGCGGACGTGACGGACAGCGCTGCATCGCCCGGCGGACGGCAGCAGGGAGCCGAAACTGCGGCTGCACTGACGCTCGGCATCGCATTTCCGGTTGCACCGGGCAGGGAGGAGCTATCGCAGCGTCTGCAGCTTGGCAGCTATAAAAAAGAAGTCGCCTGCTATGGCTTTGCAGAGGATTTGGAGCACCCGGAGCGCTATGACAGCGCGATGGAAGCGCGTTTTTTGCAGATTTTAGAGGACTTTCAGCCGGATCTGGTGCATATCTTCGGAACGGAGTTCCCGCATGGCTATGCCTGTGCGAAAGTATTTCACAGACCGGAGCGGACGCTTGTGGGCTTGCAGGGGCTTTGTATTTCCTGTGCGGACAACTACATGGCAGATCTCCCGGAAAATGTACAGAACAGCAGGACACTGCGAGATATTTTAAAAAAGGACAGCATCCGGCAGCAGCAGGAAAAGTTTTATCAGCGCGCGGAAAACGAGAAAAAACTCCTGTTGTCAGTCGGACATGTAACGGGACGGACGACATTCGATAAAACGATCAGTTTGGAGATAAATCCATCCCTCGTTTATCATACCATGAACGAGACAATGCGCCCACAGTTCTACAGTGGATGCTGGGAGATCGAAAAAACTGTGCCCGGAGAAATCTTCATCAGTCAGGGAGATTACCCGTTAAAGGGCTTTCACTATCTATTGCAGGCGATGCAGGAAATCCTGCAAAACTGTCCCGAGGCGCATATCAAGGTGGCGGGCATCAGCGTGCTCGGCGTAAACGGAATAAAGAGCAGAATCAAGATTCCGGCATATGGAAAATATCTGCGCAGGCTGATTTTGAAGAATCGCCTCGAAGGAAAAGTGCGTGTGCTGGGAAATCTTTCTGCGGAGGAGATGAAGCGGGAATATTTGTCCGCGCAGATATTTGTGTGTCCGTCTGCGGTGGAAAATTCCCCGAATTCCGTGGCAGAAGGGCAGCTTCTTGGCGTGCCCGTGGCGGCGAGCAGAACCGGCGGAATCCCGGATGTTGTAAAAGACGGCGTAAGTGGTCTGTTGTTTGAAAAAGGAAACATACACGAGCTTGCCGCGTGCGTCAGCCGGATTCTGACAGATAAACAGCTGGCAAAGGAGTTGTCGGCTTCGGAACGGGAGACTGCGGCGAAGCTTTACAACGGTGAAAACAATTATCAAAAACTGATAGAAATTTATCAAAGCATCGAATGAACGAAGCTGCTGACCGGAGCAGGAAAGCGGGAATGGAGGAAAACGTGAAGGCTGTTTTTATTTCCAATTATATCAATCATCATCAGATTCCGTTTTCCAACGCACTGTATGAACAACTGGGGGACGATTACCATTTCATCCAGACCGAGCCGATGGAAGAAGAACGGATTGCGATGGGCTGGGGACTGGATGCAGCGACTCTGCCATATGTTGTTTGGGCGGATCGGGAGGAAGAACGCTGCCGGAAGCTGATCGAGGAAGCGGATCTGGTGTTTGCAGGCTGGACGAAGCGGCTGGATCTGGTTTTACCGCGGCTTTCCTCGGGAAAGCTGACGTTTCGGGTGAGCGAGCGGATTTACCGCGAGGGGCAGTGGAAAGCGATCTCTCCGAAGGGGCTGCTTGCAAAATATAAAGAACATATCCGGTTTCGAAACCAGCCGGTGTGGCTTTTATGCTGCGGCGCGTATGTGGCGTCGGATTTTTCACTGATCGGGGCTTATCCCGGGAAAAAGCTGAAATTCGGCTATTTTCCGGAGACGCTGCGCTGTCCGCAGGAGGAATTGTTTGCCAAAAAGAATACGGATAAACTGCAAATCGTCTGGGCGGGGCGGATGATTTCGTTAAAGCACCCGGAGTTTGCAGTGAAGTTGGCTGGAAAATTAAAGGAACAGGGGTATTCGTTTGAGCTGCACTTTGCGGGAGGCGGTCCGATGGAAGAGGCGCTGAAGCAGGAAGCAGCAGCGCTCGGAGTGGCAGAGAAAATCGTTTTTCATGGATTTTTAAAGCCGCAGGAGGTTCGAAGCCTGATGAAACGCTGCCAGCTGCATGTGTTTACAAGCAACTATCTGGAAGGCTGGGGTGCAGTAGTCAGTGAGGCGATGAACAGCGGCTGTTGTGTGGTGGCAAACCGTCAGATCGGCGCGGTTCCGTTTTTGATTGAGGACGGCGTAAACGGTAAAAGCTACCCGGACGGCTCTTATGAAGCCTTTGAGCGGACGGTATTGGAGCTGTGCGCGCAGCCGGAGCAGATCACAGCGCTCGGAAAAGAGGCATACCGGACGATTACAGAAAAATGGAATGCAGAATGTGCGGCGCAGCGCTGCCTGGAATTTTATGAAGGCTGGAAAGCCGGAAAGCTGCCGGAGTGGGAGGATGGACCGCTCTCTGCCGCGCCGAAGCTTTCCGCACGCTGGAGCTATAATGAGGGAACATTGGATGGAGAATAAAACAGAACAAAACTGCCTGATCAGCGTGATCGTGCCGGTCTACAATATCCTGGACTGCCTGGAGCGATGCGTCAACAGCATCTGCGCCCAGACCTGGAAAAATCTTGAGATCCTGCTGGTGGATGACGGATCAACGGACGGAACCGGAAAGCTGTGCGACCTGCTTGCCGAAAAAGATGACAGAATCCGGGTTTTCCATAAGCCGAACGGCGGTTCTTCTAGTGCGCGAAACCTTGGAATCAGTATGGCAAAGGGAAAATGGATCGGGTTTGTGGACAGCGACGACTGGATCGAGCCGCAGATGTATGAAAGGCTGTATGAAGCTGCGACCGCTGCAGGCACTTCAATTGCGCAGGCTTCGCGGGATGAGATCGACGAGGATTACCACAAAAGGCCGGACGTCTGTACGCCGCCGGAACAGGAAGTTACCTGCACGGCAGAAGATTTTCTGAAAACGCTGCTGCTGCATCAGGGCGATTGCTCGTTCTGTACGAAGCTGATCAAAAAGAGCCTGTTTGAAGGTCACCGCTTCCCGGAGGGAAAGTTAAATGAGGATTTCCGCCTGCTGGTTGAGCTTTTATGTGAGGGCGAAAGGGTGCGGATCTTGCCGGAGCAGCTGTATCATGTTTTTTACCGGATCGGGAGCAATACGCGCCGGAAAGATAAAAACGATTTTTCGAGAGTGTTTGAGGATATCGTAGAAAATGCGGATTATATGGAGCAGCTGACCCGGGAGCGCTACCCGGAGCTTCGGGAATATGCGGTGCGCTTCGCACTCGTTCAGCGCCTGGATTATCTGCTGCACATCCCGGTGGGACGGATGGTGGATACGGATGTGTTTTACAAATCGGTAAAGCAGTATCTGCGCGGGCATTTTTCGGATACGCGGAAAAATCCGCTGCTGGATAAAAAGAGCAGAACCTATCTGACGCTTCTGACGATTGCGCCCAAAACCGTGCGCCGCGTGCACGGCTGGACGATGAAGCTGCGGGGAGTGGGGTGAAAAAACGCCGTAACATCAATCTCTATTGAGAGGATGCTACGGCGTTTTGCGTTCGGAATTTATATTACAGTTCACTCGCGCCATTCGTAAAAGCGCGTCTTCGACGCTCTCCGCTGCTTCGCAGATCATTTTTGCTCATAAAGTGGCGCTCCCTCCGTACCTTTTTGTAAGCAGATTTTCATGCGAGCATGAAATCTGCTTACAAAAAGGTACGAGTGAACTGTAACGAATTTATTTTACAGGCTTTGCGCCTGCTTTTTCCTGCAGTTTTTCGATGTTTCTCTTGAACCAGTTCTTCTTTTTCTGATTCTCGGGCTGTACCAGCGTTCCGCGGACTGCCTTAACACTTGTTAAGTAGATGCCGCTGACGGTTGCCTTGACTTCTTTTTTCACAGGAACCAGGTCGAAAATCTTCTGGTCGCAGACTAAGGTAACGATCTGCGGACCGACTTTTGCCTTGACAATCGGAAGCTTGGAACGGCGCATCATCTTCGGCGTATTGTCGATGACTGCCTGCGGAAGTCCGGCTTCTTTGAGCTTCATGATTTTCTTGTCAATTACAAGCATGGTCACATTCTGCTTATAGGCTTCAATCTGCTGCTGCTGTTCTTCCTGTTTTTTCTGCATCTTTCTTCCAAGAAAATAAAGAACAACGACTGCGACGATCAGAATGGCAAGGATGACCAGCAATACCACTGCCCAGGTTTTCATAGTGGTGAATCCTCCTCTTTCTTTGTACTGCACAGCGGCGCTGTCTGTACGGTGTGTCCGCTTAGCATTCTTATAGAACATTCTAGCAGAATTTACGGTATTGTACAAGGAGTTTTGTTGAAGTTAATAGCCACCTGGGGTATAATGTATCCAGCACGAAAGAAAAACAAGCGACGCCGAAGGCGGCATTTGTTTTTCTGTTACAGTTCACTCGTACCGTTTGGGGGCAGATTTCATGCTCGCATGAAAATCTGCTTACAAAAAGGTACGAAGGGAGCGCCACTTTATGAGCAAAAATGAGCTGCGAAGCAGCGGAGAGCGTCGAAGACGCGGTTTTGCGAATGGCGCGGGTGAACAGTAACGTTTTTCTCGTGCGGATAGCGAGCGGATGGCCTGCGAAGCAGGCGAAGAAGCGCGGAGCGTGAGTCCGCGAGCGTTGATGAATGAGGACAGCGCCGCCTTTGGCGCTGCTGACAGGAAGGAACAGGCAGTAATGACGACGTGGGTGCAGTTTTGGCAAACATTTCAGGAAGTATTCCGCTACACATGGGCACATATGGTATGGATCAATCTGGTTCTTGCGATTATTATTATTTTCTTCCAGAGAAAGGAAGCAAAGTCAGCGTGGGCGTGGCTACTGGCGTTGAATGTGCTGCCGGGTCTGGGATTTTTAATGTATCTTCTCGCCGGGACGGACATGCACAAGCGGAAGATGTTCAAGATCAAAGGAATCGAGGAGCAGATAAACGATGCGGTGCGCCGCCAGGAATACAGCGTCAAAAGCCGCGAGCTGGAGCAGGAAAACCCGGATTTGAAGGATTTTTCGGATCTGGTCTTTTTTAACCTGGAAAGTGCCGGATGCATGATTTCCGGAGACAATGCGGTAGAGATTTTCACTGACGGCAACGACAAATTCGATGCTCTGATCGAGGATATTAAAAATGCGGAATCTTATATTTTTTTACAATATTACATCATAAAAGATGACGTGCTCTTCCAGAGGATTCGGGAGGCACTGCTGGAAAAAGCGGCACAGGGTGTAGAAATTCGGATCTTGTATGATGCGATGGGCTGTCGGAGCGTTGGAAAGCACTTTTGGAAAGAAATGGAAAAGCAGGGCATCCATGTTGCGGTCTTTTTCCCGGCTCTGTTTGGCAGACTGCATCTGCGTGTAAACTACAGAAATCACAGAAAAATTGCAGTTATCGACGGAAAAGTGGCTTATGTCGGCGGCTTTAATATTGGCAAAGAGTATATCGGGCTGGATCCGAAGTTCGGGCACTGGCGGGATACCCATCTGAGAATCTGCGGCAGCGCAGTCGGTGGACTTTTGCTGCGCTATATTCAGGACTGGGACTATGCAGCGAGAGAGAATCTGTTTGAAAATCCGAAGTATTTCATCCTGCCGGAAGAAAAAGCCGGCAATGTCAAAATGCAGATCATTTCCAGCGGACCGGACTCCGAACTCCAGAGTATCCGGGACAATTACCTGCGGCTGATCCACAAGGCAAAAAAGAGCATTTATATCCAGACGCCATATTTTATACCGGATGAATCGATCCAGACGGCACTTCTGATGGCAACGATGTCCGGCGTGGAGGTCAATCTGATGTTCCCGTGCAAGCCGGACCATCCATTTGTGTATTGGGCGACACTTTCCTATGTCGGCGAGCTGATCATGGCAGGGGCAAACTGCTACACCTATGATAATGGATTTTTACATGCAAAAGGATTGTCTATTGACGGAAAGGCGTGCTGCTACGGAACAGCGAACATGGACATCCGGAGCTTCGAACTCAACTTTGAGGTCAATGCCATGATTTTTGACCAGAATATCGCAGGGGAAATGGAACGGATTTTCCGGGAAGACTTAAAGTGCTGTACGCGGATCACAAAGGAAATGTACAAGAGCAGATCTGTCTGGATCCGGTTTAAGGAGCAAATCAGCAGACTGCTGTCTCCGGTCTTGTAACAGCCCACCAAGTGTGATAATATATAGGATATTGCAATTCTATTTACTATGGATTTTATGTCCGTAAGATGATGAGGAGATCAATTTATGAAAAAATTTATGACAGCCGTTACGGCAGTGTCTCTGTCTGCCATGATGCTGGCAGGATGCGGCAAGGCAGATGTACAGCAGGAGAGTACTGTGCAGGAAAGCACTGCAGCTGAGACAGAAGCAGCAACAGAAACCGAAAGTGAAACCAAGGTATACCCGGATGAAGCATATCTGGATGGTATCAACCTTGGCGACTTTGTAGAGCTGGGTGATTACAAGGGCGTCGATGTTACGGTTACCAAGGCAGAAGTAACTGACGAGATGGTGGATCAGTACATTCAGAGTGTTTTGGACAGCAACAAGAATAAAGAAGAAGTAGACCGTGCTGTAAAGGATGGCGATGTTGTTGATATCAAATATGTCGGCAAAAAGGACGGTGTAGAGTTTGACGGCGGTTCTTCCGACAGCTACGAGCTGACCATCGGCTCCAATACCTTTATCGACGGCTTTGAAGACGGCGTGATCGGCATGAAGAAGGATGAGACAAAGGAGTTAAACCTTACCTTCCCGGAGGATTACAGCAATACAGACCTTGCCGGTGCAGACGTTGTATTCACGGTAACGGTAAATCATGTTTATGAAGAAACTGACGCGGTTCTGGACGATGCTTTCGTAGCAGCCCGCAATATTGACGGCGTAAGCACAGTAGCAGAATATCGTCAGTACGTTTATGATAACCTGATGAGCTCTGCCAAGAGCCAGCAGGAAACAGAGCTGGAAAGAAATGTTCTGGAGGCGGTAACGGCAAATGCAACCTTCAAGGAAACTCCCGAAGAGATGGTAAGCCGCTATTATGACCGTCTGGTTAAGAACCTGACCGCTACTGCAAGCATGTATGGAATCGATCTGGAGACCTTTATGTCATACAGCTACGGTCTGGCTGCGGATGAATATGAAGACGAGCTTCAGAAATCTGCACAAAGCGCAGCAGAGCAGATTATGGTTATGCAGGCGATCGCAGAAAAAGAAGGTCTGACCTTAACCGATGAAGAGCTGCAGGCAGATCTGGAAAGCAGCGCATCCGAATATGGTTATGATTCCGTAGACGCTTATCAGGAAGCGATTGGCGACCTGCGCGGCTACAAAGAATATCTGATGTCTGAAAAGGTAACCAAGTATCTGATTGAGAATGCGAACGTAACCGAAACAGAGGCGTCCACAGAGGAAGCGACCGAAGAGACAACAGAAACTGAAACCGAGACAACAACAGAGACAGCGACCGAAGCAGAATAAGCCAGGGCACAGCTGACGCACGAGGCGAGTGAGGAGAGAGAGCATGGAACTGACAAGTGTAAGACAGTTATTCAGAGAAAAAGAACAGTTTGCCGGCCAGAAGGTGACAGTAGGCGGCTGGGTAAGAAGCAACCGGGATTCTAAAAATTTTGGATTCCTGGTTGTAAATGACGGTACCTTTTTTGAACCGCTGCAGGTTGTATACGCAGCAGACAAGCTGGATAATTATGCCGATATTGCCAAAATCGGCGTCGGAGCAGCTGTCATTGTAACAGGTACGATTTTAGAGACGCCCGGTGCAAAACAGCCCTTTGAGATGCAGGCAGACGAGGTTGTAGTGGAAGGTGCATGCGGACCGGATTACCCGCTGCAGAAGAAGCGTCACAGCTTTGAATATCTGCGTACCATTGCACATCTGCGTCCCAGAACCAATACGTTCCAGGCAGTGTTCAGAGTTCGTTCCCTGATCGCTTATGCGATTCATCAGTTCTTCCAGGAGAGAGATTTCGTCTATGTGCACACTCCTCTGATTACCGGAAGCGACTGCGAGGGCGCAGGCGAAATGTTCCAGGTTACAACCCTGGATTTGAACAACGTTCCGAAAAACGAAGACGGTACTGTGGATTATTCCCAGGACTTCTTCTGCAAACCTACCAACCTGACCGTAAGCGGACAGTTAAACGGCGAAACCTATGCGATGGCGTTTAAGAACATTTATACGTTCGGACCGACCTTCCGCGCAGAAAACTCCAATACCACCCGCCATGCGGCTGAGTTCTGGATGATCGAGCCGGAAATCGCATTTGCGGACTTAAAGGACGACATGGTACTGGCAGAATCCATGCTCAAATACATTATCCGTTATGTGCTGGAGCATGCTCCGGAAGAGATGAATTTCTTCAACAGCTTTGTGGATAAGGGACTTCTGGAAAGACTGAACCATGTATTGAACTCCGATTTCGGACATGTGACCTATACCGAGGCGATCAAGATTTTGGAAGAGCACAATGACGAATTCGATTATAAAGTATACTGGGGCTGCGACCTGCAGACCGAACACGAGCGTTATCTGACGGAGAAGGTGTTCAAGCGTCCGGTATTTGTAACAGACTACCCGAAGGAAATCAAGGCATTCTATATGAAGTTAAATGAGGATGGCAAGACCGTTGCCGCTATGGACTGTCTGGTTCCAGGCATCGGTGAGATCATCGGCGGCAGCCAGAGAGAGGATAGCCTCGAGCTTCTGGAACAGCGCATGGACGAGCTTGGACTGAACAAAGAGGATTACGGCTTCTATCTGGATCTGAGAAAATACGGCTCCGCAAGCCATGCGGGCTTTGGTCTTGGATTTGAGCGCTGTGTTATGTATCTGACCGGTATGGGCAACATTCGCGACGTCATTCCTTTCCCGAGAACGGTAAAGAACTGCGAATTATAATTCCAGTGAACTGGAATAAAATGTTACAGTTCACCCGCGCCATTCGCAAAAGCGCATCTTCGATGCTTTCCGCTGCTTCGCAGCTTATTTTTGCTTATAAAATGGCGCTCTCTTCGTGGTTTCTTGTACACAGATTCTCATGCGAGCATGGAATCTGCCTACAAGAAACCACAAGTGAACTGGAATAAAAATATTGTCGAGCGGGATGAACTTTTGGGTTTATCCTGCTCTTTTTTTGTTGTATACTGTATAAAGTGAAAACTAGTACATCGTTTTCGAAATACCTATACCACTCACTTGCCTGTGAATCCGATTGCACAGGTATAAAAGCCTCAGCGTAGCCCGCTACGCCTGCGTTTTTATACCTGCACACTCGAATCCACATCCTACGCGATTGGTATAGTTATTTACGAAACGCTGTACCAGAATACAGAAAAAGGAAGATACGGATGGGAAATCATCACTGGAAAAAAATAGCAGCAGTTATGCTTGCGGCAGCGATCGGAATACAGCCTGTCTATGTGCAGGCAAAGACACGGGAAGAAATTCAGCAGGAACGAGAACAGAAAAAGAGCGAGCAGCAGGGCACGCAGAGTCAGTATAAGCAGAGCCAGAGCAAGGTCAGCAGTCTGGAAGGGCAGCAGGACGCTTTGGAGGAAGAAATACAGGAGCTGGATTCCCAGCTGGTAGAGGTCATCGCCAGCGTAAGTCTGATGCAGGATCAGATCAGCGATACCGAAAAGCAGATCGTAAAGGCGCAGGAGGACTATGATGCGGCGAAGGCGCAGGAGGATGCACAGTATCTTGCAATGAAGAAGCGTCTCCGTTACCTGTATGAAAAGGGCGATACCAGCTATATCGAGATCCTGAGCAACGCCTCCAACTGGAGCGGCATGCTCAATCAGGCGAATTATGTGGAGAAGCTGTATGAGTACGATAAACAGATGCTCAACCGCTACATCCTGATTAAAGAAGAGGTTGCGCAGAAAAAGAACGATTTGGAAGATAAAAAGAGCGACCTGGAAACGCAGAAATATGAGCTGGAAGAGGAACAGGCTTCCATGCAGCAGATGATCGATGAGAAAAAGTCCCAGTCGAACGATTTCGACGCGCAGATTGCGAAAGCGAAGCAGGAAGCTGCGACATATAAAGCGTTAATCAAACAGCAGAATTCCGAGTTGGCAAGGCTGGATGAGGAAGAAAACGCAATCATCAAGGCCGAGGAAGAGCGCCGGAAAGCCGAGGAGGCTGCGAAAAAAGCGGCGGAAGAAAAAGCAAAGGCGGAAGCCGAGGCGAAAGAAAAAGCTGCAAAGAGCAGCGATTCCGGCGCTTCTGACAGTAGCTCCAATCGCTCAAGCAGCTCCGACAGCTCCTCTTCCTCAGGCAGCAGCTCCGGCAGTTCTTCGGGCGGCTTAAAGACCGTTCCTCCTGCGAGCGGATCGAGTGGAAGCGACATTGCGGCGTATGCCTGCCAGTTCGTCGGAAACCCGTATGTAGCGGGCGGAACGAGCCTGACAAACGGTGCGGACTGCTCCGGATTTATCTGGGCAGTGTACAGGCAATACGGATACGGCCTGCCGAGAAACTCTGCTGCTATGAGAAGTGCAGGACGCGAGGTTTCCTATGAAGCTGCTCAGGCAGGCGACATCGTCTGCTATGCAGGCCATGTGGCGCTGTATCTGGGCGGCGGACGAATCGTGCATGCCAGCACAGCGAGAACAGGAATTAAGTATGGATATGCGAATTATAAGCCGATTCTGACAATTCGGAGAATTGTGGGATAAAAGAAAAAATGTTACAGTTCACTCGCACCATTCGCAAAAACCACGAGTGAACTGTAACTTTTATTCATGACAATAGAATGCTCGCAGAGCGTGCATTCTATTGTTGCTTTAAAGACTCTTTTTCAGAAACTTGATCGTTTCGTCGATCAGCTGGGATACGGACAGATCGGCGGTTCCGATGATGTGGTTGTTGCAGCGGTTGACCGGAAGCAAAAGCTTCTGGGCATGGCTCTGTCCGACGGCGACTGCCATGGCGGGCGTCACTTCCCCAAGCAGGGAGTCTGCGGACAAAATGCCGAGGGGACCGATGATAAAATCCGCATCCCGGCAGGCAACAAGCACGGGATTTTCTCCGGTTGCGCCGAAGTCAGCCCCGGCTTTGAGCATGGCAGCGGTTGCGGTTGCGTTGGTGCCAATGGCATACAGTTCACAGTTGGGCAGTTGCTCTTTACAGAGGCGGGCAGTCACAAGACTGCCGATTCTGCCGCCCTGGCCGTCAATTACTACGATTTTCATAAATCCTCCATTTAGAGACATTTTGCACAGAAAAAATAGGAGCTGAACAATATTGTTCAGCTCAATTTTTTATCTGGCTCAGTCGTCGTTATCTAAAGCCAGTCCTTTTTTATACTTTGCGACAGCAGCCTGGATCTTATCGTTGGGATCGAGCAGATCGCTGATGGAAGTATCATGGTTCAAGGTATCGATCAGATAAGCAACGTATTTGCTCATATCACAGTTGACGTACCACTCCCGCTTTAACAGCTCTTCAGGCTGATAAATCAGGTTGGTGGTCAGGACACGGTTGATATTGCCGCATGCATAAGCCTTGTCGAATTTCTCCATACCGCTTGTGAACAGACCGAAGGTGGTGCAGATGAAGATCTTACGGGCACCGCGCTGCTTTAATGCGGATGCAACTTCGAGTACACTTTCGCCGGAGGAAATCATGTCATCGATGATGATCATATCCTTGCCTTCTACGCTGGTACCCAGGAATTCGTGAGCAACGATCGGATTTCGTCCGTTAACAACTCTGGTGTAGTCTCTTCTCTTATAGAACATACCCATATCCAGACCGAGTACGTTTGCAATGTAAATTGCACGTCCCATACCGCCTTCATCCGGGCTGATAACCATCATGTGGTTGGAATCGATCTGCAGGTCGGGCTCGGTGCGCAGCAGGTTTTTGATGAACTGATAAGAAGCCTGAACGGTTTCGAAGCCGTTTAACGGGATGGAGTTCTGGACTCTCGGGTCATGGGCATCAAAGGTGATGATGTTGTCGACGCCCATCTTTACCAGCTCCTGCAGAGCGAGTGCGCAGTCTAAGGATTCCCGTGCGGTGCGCTTGTGCTGGCGGCTTTCATAAAGGAAAGGCATGATAACGGTAATTCTTCTTGCTTTACCGCCGACAGCAGCGATGATACGCTTCAGATCCTGATAATGATCGTCAGGAGACATATGGTTTTCATGACCGCAGAGGGAATAGGTCTGGCTGTAGTTGGTTACGTCAACCAGCAGATACAGATCCGTACCGCGGACAGATTCCAGAATAACGCCCTTGGCTTCGCCGGAACCAAAACGCGGCACCTTGCTTTTTAAAATGTAGGAGTCACGCTGGTAGCCTGCAAAGGCAAGGCTGTCTTTGTGCTCGCTCTCGCGCTGGGTGCGCCATCTTACAAGATACTGGTCAACTCTCTGTGCAAGGGATTCGCAACCCCTTAACGGGATAATCCCCAGGGAGCCAACCGGAATGGTTTCGAGATTTCTGGTTTCTTCACGTTCCATCATGGAAGTTCCTCACTTTCTGAAGGTAAAAGTTAATATTTTGGATATCTGTGTCAGCGGACCGGACCCGAGACAGCGGATACCTTTTTACACATACGAATATCAGGGCCGGTGAGTTTACAGAATTCAAAATTGCTGGCAATTCTGGAAAAAATTCGGTCCTGATAACGGTTTCTGCAATCTTCCAGAGAAAGATTGGTAGAAATGATAACGGATTTCTGCCGGAGCAGACGTTCGTTCAAACAGGTAAAGAAATGGGAGAGCGTCACTGCCGTGGCAGTTTCGGTGCCGAGATCGTCGATAACGAGCAGATCGCAGCTGTAGAGATCCGCACAGAGTGCGGAAAGCTCTTCCCGTGCCCTATAGTCAAACGTGTTCCTGGCGAGTAAGTCGAAAAGGGATGCTGCGCTGAAATAAAGCACAGAACAGCCCTGCTCGATACATTCCTTTGCAATGCAATTGGTCAGGAATGTCTTGCCCGTACCTACTGTACCATAAAAGAAAAGGTTTTGGTAGGACGTTTTAAAATTTGTGCAAAAATTTTTACATTTTTCGACAGCCTGGCGATAGGAAGTCAGTTCGTCTCCCTGAAAAAAGGAATAGGAGAGCGTGTCGAAGTTTTCTTTTTCGAGCATTCGTTTCAGGTTGGACTGTTCGTAAAGAAGCGCGATCTCCGCCTGACGGAAGCAGTGGCATTTCTGACCGTTCACATAGCCGGTGTCCTGACAATCAGGACAGTCGTAGATCGGATCGAGAAAATCTGTCGGGTAGCCGTTTTCCAGCAAAAGGGAGGCACGTTTCCGTGCAAGGTCTTTGAGCTGGTCTTTGAGCTGTGCAAGCGCATTTGTATCCCCTGCGAGCATCTTTTTGCCCTGTGCGACAGAGGTGGATGCAACGGCTTCGTCGAGGGCCTGATAACCGGGGACTGTCTCATAAATGTGATGCAGCCGTTGATCGTGCAGATGGCGGTTGCGGGTCTGATGTTCTTCGTATTGCCGCAGGATGGAATTGTATTGGGAAACAGTCAGTGCCACATCAAACCTCCTTACTGCTTCAAAAGCGCCTCTTCAAGCGCATCGAAATCATAGCTGGAATGCATGAAACTGTTATATTCTGCTGTAGAACCGCTGCGCGCCGGGCGAGATGCACGCTCTTTCTGATAGGAGCTGTCGAGTCTGGCGATGTCCGCGACATGGTGGACGCCTGCCTTGTACCAGGCAGCGAGGATGCTGTCTGCATAGGCGAAGCGGTGTCTGTCGGTAGCCAGGACGGTGCGTCCGCAGGCTTCTAAAATAACGTCGAGCTCAAAGCAAAATTCCTCTGTCCAGCGGCGGATATAGGCGAGCTCATTGCGTGCGGGGGTATTGGTCTTGCCGAGAGCGTTCATAATGGAATAGACGTTCTTGTCATAACGGGAAATATGACCTTCTGCCTGGGCAGGTGTCGTGATTCCAGCTTCCGCCCAGGCGATCGCGACCTTTTCAATGTAGCGGAAATCCTTTTTGCCGCGCTCGACGCAGTATTGCAGCAGATAGTCGATCAGGTCATCGGAGAAATGAAGCTTATCCGTGAAAAAGAGGATCGACTTCATATCGGCGGGGCTTAATGTGCGTCCGAGATACTGCTCTGCGATGAAAATCAGCTGCGCGGTGTTCTCCTGCTGCTGGAAGGATTTGAGCTCGTCCAGACTGTATGCAGGCTTGGCATAGGGATCGGCAGGATCAAGGGACTGGTGGGAAAGCATCGTAATGCTGCGGATCTGCGGTGCGGCCGTGCGTCCGGAGGGAGCAGCCGCAGTGTTGGACGTATCGTACGCGGCTGCTCCGGGCAGGGTCGCGTCAGCGCCTTGCTCAGAATTGCGGGCTGCGTCGCCAAAGCGTTCGGCATCAGAGCCGCGAGTCGTGTCCGCAAGCCGTCCGACGTCGCGCGAAATATGTCCGGTGGTCTGTTCCGTAGAAAAATCAGCTTGTCCTGCGTCCTGTCTCTTCCCCTTGGAAAGGGGGAGCAGACGGATCTGCTGCAGGGTTGTGCGGTCGGGCGAAAGCTTAAGCGTCAGGACGCCGCACTTTTCCCAGTAGCAGAGGGCGCGCAGAATGTCCTTTTCCGTATGATTAAAGCGGTCTGCCATGTCCGAAATGCTGACAGGATCGCCTGCCTGCAGACGGCGTACGAGAAAAAGATACACCTTTAACTGTGCATCGTTGGCATCTTTTAAATATTCATCGATAAAAACGTTGGAAAGGACGGTAGCATCCGCTGCTCCGCCGCACAAAAAAATCTCACTCATACTAGTATTCCCGGTTCTTTGTAAAAATTGCTGCAGTTTGTCTGCGTCCTGCAGACTGTGGAAAACTTTTCAATTCCTTTTGGCAAGCCCCATTTTAACACAGACATTTTAAAAAGGAAACAGGAAGTTTCCGGCTCAGGGCTGATAAACACTGGGGTTTTCGTGGATGTGGATAATGTGGAAAATGTGTAAAAGATTGTCAAAGGCGCAGAAATATCATCTTTTTTTGGAAAAAAATATCCACAGCCAGAGAGGAAAGTTTTCCACGTTCTGACTGTGGATAATGTGGATAAGTTATCTGGAAAGCAGGTTTTCGCCGATATTTACAACATCTCCGGCTCCCATAGTTATCAACAGGTCCCCGTTGATACAATTTTTTAAAACGAAGTCTTCAATTTCCTCGAATGTATGGAAATAAAAACATTCTTTGCCCTCTTTCTGTACCAGAGCCTGCAGATCGGCAGAGCTGATGCCGAGGGTGTCGGTTTCACGGGCGGCGTAGATATCTGCGAGGATGACCTTATCCGCCAGTGCGAGAGACTTTGCAAACTGAGGTAAAAACGCTTTCGTTCTGGTGTAGGTGTGAGGCTGGAAAATGCACCAGAGCGTCTTGTGCGGATAATTGAGCGCAGCGTGCAGGGTAGCGGCGATTTCGGTCGGGTGGTGTGCGTAATCGTCCACAATTGTTACACCGTTTATCGTTCCTTTATATTCGAATCTGCGGTCAGTCCCGTGGAAATTCAGCAGCGCTTCCGCGGTATCCCGATAATCGATGCTAAGCAGATCGGACAGGGCGACTGCAGCGAGGGCGTTGGAGATATTGTGCTCCCCGGGAACGCCGAGCGTAAGCTGTCTGGTCTGACCGTTTAGGCTGTGCACGGTAAAGGTTGCGTCTGCTGTTTTATTATAGGAAATATCGGAGGGATAATAGTCGGAAGCAGAGGTTGTGCCGAACGTAACGACGCGGCATGCCAGACCCTCTGTGATCTCCTGCCAGTTTTCGATGTCGCCGTTGATAAACAGCGTGCCGTCCGCAGGCAGAAGCTGTGCAAATTTGCGGAACGAAGCACGGATATCTGCCAGGTCTTTAAAGAAGTCCAAATGGTCTTCTTCGATATTCAAGATGATGCCGATTTTCGGGAAAAAGCTTAAAAAGCTGTTGGTATATTCGCATGCCTCTGCGACGAACAGACCGGAGTGGCCGACGCGGATATTGCCGTGGATGGATTTCAAAATGCCGCCGATAGAAAGGGTCGGGTCGGTATTTGCCTGCAGCAGAATCTCGGAAATCATGGAAGTGGTGGTCGTTTTGCCATGGGTGCCGCTGACAGCGATCGGCGTGTCGTAGTTTTTCATCAGCTGTCCGAGAAATTCCGCTCTGGACAGCATGGGAAGCTGCAGCTCTTTGGCACGGGAAAATTCCTGATTGTCTGCATGTACTGCGGCGGTGTATACGACGAGGTCAATGTCGTCTGTGATGTTTTCCGCTTTCTGGGGCTTGCCATAGTTGACGTGTGCGCCGCTTTTTTCGAGGTGCTCGGTCAGGGCAGAGCGGTTCCAGTCGGAGCCGGATACGGTAAAGCCCTCGGATAAAAGAATTTCGGCGAGACCGGACATGCTGATGCCGCCGATGCCGATAAAATAAACGTGAATTGGATGGTTAAAATCTACCTGATACATAAAGAATCTCCATTTCTGAATTGGAATACTGTACTGGGTCAATTGTAGCGCAAACTCTCTGAAAAAACAAATAGAAACTTCGGCGTCGTCTGCAGCGTTTTTTTTCTTCGACAAAATAACAATGTGTTATCGGTTGACAAAACATACCGGAAAAGACGAAAAAGGACATTTTGTGAATAATTAAAGAAGAAAATGGGAGCGATAGCTTGAGAAAATTGAATATTTTGAATAAAAACATAAACCTACTAATTTGATTTGTGTCTATATTTCACAAGAAAAAAGGTCGAAAAGGGCGTGCAAATGTAAAATTATTATTCACTTTTACAGATGCGTGTGATATACTTTTCTTAAGCCCGGCGACAGCCGTGGGAAAGTTGATAGAAACAACGAGGTGAGGACATGATTAAGAAGGAAATGATTGCCATGTTACTGGCAGGCGGGCAGGGAAGCCGACTGGGCGTGCTGACTGCAAAGGTAGCCAAGCCTGCAGTTTCATTTGGCGGAAAATATCGGATCATTGATTTCCCATTAAGCAACTGTATCAATTCTAGTGTTGATACAGTCGGTGTATTGACACAGTATCAGCCTCTGCGGCTGAATACGCATATTGGGATCGGTATTCCGTGGGATCTGGACAGGAATATCGGGGGTGTTACTGTTCTGCCTCCTTATGAAAAAAATGAAAACAGCGAATGGTACACCGGTACAGCAAACGCAATCTATCAGAATATCGAATATATGGAGGGCTTTAACCCGGAATATGTGCTGATTCTTTCCGGCGACCATATTTATAAGATGGATTATGAAGTGATGCTGGATTTCCACAAGCAGAACGGTTCAGAGTGTACGATCGCCGTTATGCCGGTTCCGATGGAAGAAGCCAAGCGCTTCGGTATCATGATCACCGATGAGAACAAGCGGATCGTGGATTTTGAGGAGAAGCCTGCCAACCCGCGCAGTAACCTTGCATCCATGGGTATTTACATATTTAACTGGAAAACGCTGAAGCAGGCACTGATCGATAATGCAGATCAGCCAAACCTGGATTTTGGCAAGCATGTCATCCCTTATTGTCATAAAAACGGCGCACCGATGTATGCATATGAATTTAACGGTTACTGGAAAGATGTCGGAACCCTGACCTCCTACTGGGAAGCGAATATGGAGCTGATCGATGTTGTTCCGGAGTTTAATCTTTATGAAGAATACTGGAAGATTTATACAAAGAGCGAGATCCTGCCTCCTCAGTACGTTGCAAAGGGCGGTGTAATCGAACGCAGTATCGTCGGAGAAGGCTCTGAGATTTACGGACAGGTTTATAACTCTGTAATCGGCTGCGGTGTTACGATCGGTAAAGATACGGTTGTGCGTGACTCCATTATCATGAACAATACAGAGATTGGGGCGAGCTGTGAGCTTAGCAAGGCAATCGTAGCGGAAAACACGAAGATCGGTGATCACGTCAGACTGGGCGTCGGGGAGGAAGCACCGAACGATACTGCACCGCATATTTACTGCGACGGTATTGTCACTGTTGGTGAGAAGAGCGTTGTGCCTGCCAATGTATCTGTAGGCAAGAATTCCGTTGTATTCGGCATTACGACAGCAGACGATTATCCGGATGGATATCTGGCAAGCGGCAAAACATTGATTAAGGCAGGTGACAAACAGTGAGAGCAATCGGTATCATTTTAGCAGGCGGCAATAACCGCAAGATGAGAGAACTGTCCCAGAAGCGCGCGATCGGCGCGATGCCGGTGGCAGGCAGCTACAGAAGTATTGACTTTGCGCTGAGCAACATGACGAACTCTCATATCCAGAGAGTCGGCGTGCTGACCCAGTATAACGCCAGAAGCTTAAATGCACATTTAAGCTCCTCCAAATGGTGGGATTTCGGAAGAAAACAGGGTGGATTGTTTCTGTTTACTCCTGCGGTAACCGCGGAGAACAGCTCCTGGTATAGAGGCACGGCAGATGCCATTTATCAGAACCTCTCCTTCTTAAAAAACAGCCATGAGCCCTATGTAGTTATTACCTCTGGCGATTGTGTATACAAGATGGACTACAACAAAGTCCTCGAATATCATATTTCCAAAAAAGCGGATGTGACCGTTGTCTGCAAGGACATGCCGGCAAATGTAAACGTAGAGCGGTTCGGTACCATCAAGATGAACGAGGAAAGCCGGATCGAAGAGTTTGAAGAGAAGCCGATTGAGGCACGCTCCAATACCATTTCCTGTGGTATTTATGTTATCCGCAGACGTCTCCTGATTGATATGATCGAGCGCTGTGCAATGGAAGACCGTTATGATTTTGTAAAGGATATTCTGATCCGGTACAAAAATCAGAAACGGATCTTCGGATATAAGATCAAAGATTACTGGAAGAATATTGCAACGGTGGAAGACTATTTCGATGCCAATATGGACTTCTTAAAACCGGAAATCCGTAATTATTTTTTCAAACAGTATCCGGATATTTATTCAAAGGTTGACGATTTACCGCCTGCAAAGTATAATGTTGGAGCGAAGGTTGAGAACAGCCTGATTTCCAGCGGCTGTATTGTCAACGGCACGGTAGAGGATTCCGTAATCTTCAAAAAATCCTTTATCGGAAACAACTGTTACATCAAGAATTCCATTATTTTGAATGACGTATACATCGGTGATAATACGCACATCGAGAACTGTATCGTAGAAAGCCGGGATACGATCCGTGCAAATTCCTTCTATCGCGGAGAAGATGAAATCAAGATTGTAATAGAGAAAAACGACAGATACATTATCTGAAACGCTAGGGGGAATAAGTTATGACGATTACCGATGTAAGGGTTCGGAAAATTGCCAAAGAAGGTAAAATGAAAGCGATTGTATCCATTACCGTGGACGACGAGTTTGTGGTGCATGATATTAAAGTGATCGAGGGCGATAAGGGACTGTTCATTGCGATGCCGAGCAAGCGCAGTGCAGATGGGGAATACCGCGATATCGCCCATCCCATCAGCCAGGGAACCCGGGAAAAGATCCAGGGAATTATTTTGGAAGCATACAATACGGCATTGGAAGAACCGATTGCATAACTTCTTAAATAAATACAGAAAATAAATACAGACTACAACAGACAGTCCCGGTGCAGCGATGTACCGGGACTGTTTTCCTGACCGGATATCCGGTTAGAAAAGCCATCTGTATGTCGCCGCAGATGGAAAGGGCAGCAGGGTACATTCTCACTTGCCCGAGCGGGGGAAACTGTGCTAACATGAAAGCACAACAGACAGCGCCTGCAAAAGCAGAAAAGGGCAGGCAGAAGCAGGAAGGAAACGGACAGAACATGTATGTAATTGCAGGACTTGGAAACCCGAAAAAAGAATACGATAATACAAGGCATAATATCGGCTTTTCCGTCATAGATATGCTGGCAGATAAGACCGGAATTTCTGTAAACACGGCAAAGCACAAGGGACTTTTGGGTGCAGGCTATTTAAACGGGCAGAAAATAATTCTGGTAAAGCCGCTGACTTATATGAACCTGAGCGGCGAATGTATCCGGGAAGTGCTGGATTATTATAAGGTAGACGGCAGCACGAACCTGATCGTGATTCACGACGATATCAGCCTGGAGCCTGGCATCATCCGGGTGCGCAAAAAAGGCAGCGCGGGTGGTCATAACGGTTTGAAGAATATTATTCAGCATCTTGGAAAAGATCAGTTTGTGCGGATTAAGGTCGGCGTCGGGGAAAAACCGGCAGGCTACGACCTTGCGGACTATGTGCTGGGACATTTTGATCGGGAGGAGCAGGTGCTGATGAAGCAGGTTTCGGAGGAAGTCTGTGAAGCGGTGCAGATGATTCTGGAAAAAGGTCCGGATGCAGCGATGAACGTGTATAACGGGCGAAAAGTGGAGAAGGCATAGCATGAAAGTATTGACAGCTCCGCTTTGGGAATTGGCGGAGTTTGAAGAGGGAAAAGCACTTCTGGACAGAGGAAAAGGGCATGTTGCCTTTTCCGGACTGTATGATTCCCAGAAGCTTCATATGGTATATGGATTGAGCGATGGTTTTACACAGAAAATCATCGTTACTTTCAGTGACAAAAGAGCGCGGGAAATCGGCGCAGAATATGGGTTTTACGACCGCAGGACGATGGTATATCCGGGCAAGGATCTGATCTTTTATCAGGCGGATGTTTCCGGCGGCGATCTGGTGCGGGAGCGGATGCGTGTGCTGCGCGCGCTGCTCGAAAAGCGTCCGGTTACGATCGTAACGACGATGTCCGCGTTGATGATGCCGCAGACGCCGCTTTCCGGGATTGTGTCAAGAATACTGCATTTCGATAAAAAATCAACGGTAGACGAGAGGAAACTTTCCGCTCAGCTGGTGGAAATGGGTTATGAAAAGTGCCCGCAGGTAGAGGAACCGGGACAGTTTTCCATTCGCGGCGGAATTATTGATATTTTCGATATGACGGAAGAAAATCCGTATCGAATCGAGCTGTGGGGAGACAGCGTAGAGTCGATTCGAAGCTTTGACGTGCTGTCCCAGCGTTCGGTGGAAAATCTGGATGAGATTGCGATTTATCCGGCAACGGAGCTGATGCTTTCGGAGGCGCGCAGGCAGGACGGCTTTGCGAGAATCAAAAAAGAGACGAAGCAATATGCCAAAAAATTGCGGGAACAGGGCAATCCGGAGGCAGCGCACCGGATTGAGACGCAGATCAAAGAGATCGAAGAGTCTGCGCAGGAGTTTGGCAGTGTAGTCAATCTGGAAAGCTTCGTGCATTATTTTTATCCGCAGACGGAGTCCTTTCTGGAATTTTTCCATCCGGAAACGACGGTAGTTTTTCTGGATGAGCCACAGCATTTGTCGGAGACGGCGAACGCACTTGAGACAGAATTTCGGGAGAGCATGACCGGACGTCTGGAAAAAGGCTATATCCTGCCGGGGCAGGCGCAGCTTTTGTACCCCGAAAAGGAAATCGCAGGGAAGCTGTTGCAGTATCGGGCAGTGTCACTCGCCGCGCTGGATGCAAAGAGCAGCCTGTTTAAGCCGGATCGCAGGTTTGAAATCACGGTGCGCAGCATGCCGTCCTATAACAACAGTTTTGAAGCCCTGTTAAAGGACTTAAAACGTTACAAGAAAAATGGCAGCAGGGTGCTTTTGTTATGTGCATCCCGGACGCGGGCGAAGCGTCTGGCAGCCGATCTGCGGGAGCAGGAGCTGAGCGCTTTTTACAGCGAAGACCCTGACCGGGAGGTTTTGCCTGGCGAGACAGAGCTTTTTTACGGACATGTGGAAAAAGGCTTTGAATATCCGATGCTGAAATTCGCGGTTATTTCGGAGGGAGATATTTTTGGCGCGCCCAAAAAGAAAAAGCGGAAAATTCAGCGCTATGAAGGCACGAAAATCCGCGATTTCGGGGAGCTGAAGGTCGGGGATTATGTCGTACATGAGACGCACGGTCTCGGCATTTATCAGGGCATCGAGAAGGTCGAGATGGAGGGAACGGTCCGGGATTACATGAAAATTTCGTACCGGGACGGAGGAAACCTCTATGTGCTGGCAACCGGTCTGGACGCGATTCAGAAGTACGCATCCGCCGATGCAGCGAAAAAGCCGAAGTTAAACAAGCTCGGAACGCAGGAGTGGCACAAGACCAAGACCCGTGTCCGGGCGGCAGTGGATGAGGTCGCAAAGGATCTGGTGGAGCTGTATGCGGCGCGCCAGAACGGGAAGGGCTACGCTTTTTCGGAGGATACGGTCTGGCAGCGGGAGTTTGAAGAAATGTTCCCGTTTGAGGAAACGGATGACCAACTGATGGCAATTGCGGCGACGAAGCGGGACATGGAGAGCAACAAAATCATGGATCGCCTGATCTGCGGGGACGTTGGCTATGGCAAAACCGAGGTTGCAATCCGCGCAGCGTTTAAGGCGGTGCAGGACGGCAAGCAGGTTGTTTTTCTGGTGCCGACGACGATTCTGGCGCAGCAGCATTACAATACGTTTGTGCAGCGGATGAAGGATTATCCGATCCGGATTGAGCAGATGTCGCGGTTTCGGACGCCTGCGCAGCAGAAAAAGGTGATCGAGGATCTCAAAAAAGGTCTGGTGGATATCGTGATCGGGACACATCGCGTGCTTTCATCAGATATGCAATATAAGGATCTTGGTCTTTTGATGATCGACGAGGAGCAGCGCTTTGGCGTGACCCATAAGGAAAAGATCAAGAAAATGAAAGAGAACGTGGATGTGCTGACCCTGACGGCAACGCCGATTCCACGGACCCTGCATATGTCTCTGGTCGGCATCCGCGATATGAGCGTTCTGGAGGAAGCGCCGGAGGAACGTCAGCCGATCCAGACCTATGTGATGGAATATAATGAGGAAATGGTGCGTGAGGCGATCACCCGCGAGCTGTCCCGGAATGGTCAGGTGTATTATGTATACAACCGCGTCAATACGATTGCAGATATGGCAGCAAGGATTGGGAAAATGGTGCCGGATGCGAATGTGGCATTTGCACACGGGCAGATGTCGGAGAGAGAGTTGGAAAAAATCATGTTTAGCTTTATCAACGGCGAAATCGACATTCTGGTTGCGACGACGATCATCGAAACCGGTCTGGATATTTCCAACGTCAACACGATCATTATCCACGATTCTGACCGAATGGGATTGTCCCAGCTGTATCAGCTGCGCGGACGTGTCGGGCGCTCGAATCGGACGGCTTATGCCTTTTTGATGTATAAGCGGGACAAGGTGCTGCGGGAAATTGCAGAAAAGCGTTTGGCGGCGATCCGGGAGTTTACCGATCTGGGCAGCGGTTTTAAGATTGCAATGAAGGATTTGGAGATCCGCGGCGCGGGCAACCTTTTGGGAGAGCGTCAGCACGGTCATATGGAAGCGGTTGGCTATGATTTATATTGTAAAATGTTGAACGAAGCGGTAAAGAATTTAAAGGGCGAGGACACTTCACCGGACTTTCTTACGACGGTGGAGCTGGAGGTGGACGCTTATATTCCGGCCTCTTACATTGTCAATGAGCAGCAGAAGCTTGACATTTACAAGCGAATCGCCGGCGTGGAGACGGAAAGCGAGAGTGCAGAGATGAAAGAAGAGCTGCTCGACCGCTTCGGAACCGTGCCGAAGTCCGTAGACAATTTGCTGCGGATTGCGCTTTTGCGGGCGCAGGCGCACAAGCTTTATATTATGGAAATCAAGGGGCGTCCGGGGGAGCTGCGCTTTGTATACAGACCGGACGCACGGGTGCACGGGGAAAATATCCCGATGCTTTTCGAACAATATGGGAACAGTTTAAAGTTTTTACCTCAGGGGAATCCGGTCTTTACTTATCAGTTCAAAAGGAGTAATGTAGTGGAGAAAAACTCTGAAGACCTGCTTTCGCAGGCGGAACAGATGATAAAAGATATGCAGCGCTGCCTGCTTTAAGGGGCAGCACCGGATCAAAGGAGGAAATTAAGACTTGAAAATCGTAACACAGGTAGGAATTATCTTTTCGATTTGCTGGATTTCTCAGATTATCGAAAAGCTTCTTCCGTTTTCTTTCCCAGCGAGCGTGATCGGCATGATTTTGCTGTTCATTCTGTTGTGCGTACATATTCTGAAGGTAGACCATATCCGCGAAAAATCGGATTTTCTGCTGGAAAATATGGCATTCTTTTTTATCCCGGCGGGAGTCAGCATCATCAACTATTTTGACGTCCTGAAAAACTGGGTGGTGCAGCTGATCGTGATCTGCGTGGTGAGTACAGTGGTGACATTCGCAGTGACGGCGTACAGCATGAAGCTCGCGCTGTATTTGATGCAGAAAAAGAAAAGCGGGAGGGCAAAAGAATGATGCATGAACTGTTTATGTCTCCGTTTTTCGGAATCGGATTAAGTATCGCCGCATTCTGGGTTGGAACCTGGATCCGCAAAAAGACCGGATTGGTGCTGTGCAATCCCCTTGTGCTTGCAATTGTGATCGTATCCGGCGTTTTACTGATCTTTAAAATTCCGTATGAGGAATATAATGAAGGCGGAGCGCTTATCAACATGTTCCTCGCACCTGCAACGGCATGTCTTGCAGTTTCGATCTACACGCGGGCAGAGCTGTTAAAGAAAAACTGGCTTCCCATCGTAGTCGGTGCGTCCTGCGGATCTCTTGCATCGATGGGGAGCGTGCTGCTGATGTGTAAGCTGTTTGGCATGGACGAGGCGATGACAGTCTCGCTGATTCCGAAGTCTGTTACGACACCCATCGCAGTCAGCGTTGCAGAGGGACACGGAGGAATGGTGCCCATTACCGTTGTTGCGGTTATTTTTACCGGCATTCTGGGAAGCATTTTTGCACCGACACTGATCAGACTTTTCCGGGTAAACGATCCGATGATCGCCGGAATTTCCATCGGCGCATGCTCCCACGCGGTGGGAACATCCAAGGCGATTGAGTTGGGAGAAACAGAGGGCGCCATGAGCGGACTGGCGATCGGTGTCTGCGGTATCCTTACCGTACTGTTTTCGATGATTTTGATGCATTAAAGCTGGCCGCGCCGTGCGGTCAAAAACTGAGGCACGGGCATAAAAATTATAGCACGGATGTAAGAACGGCGCAGCGTCAAACTACTGCAGCGCGGGGCACGAAATGGGGGAGAGCATGGAGAAAGTGGAAAAAAGGACAGATCGGATCAAAATGGATGTGATACTGGCGGCAGGCTGTATGCTGCGCCTGTTTTATGTGCTTTTTTCCACGATCTATGACAGACAGTATGATATCGGGATGATCGATCTGGATGCCGGGCATACGGTGACAGGCGGACATCTGGCATATATCCAGTATTTATATGAAAACTGGAAGCTGCCGGATTTTGACCCGACGAGTGTTTATCAGTTCAACCATCCGCCGCTGCACCATTATCTGTGCGCGCTGTGGATGAAGCTTTGCTCTCTTTTTATTTCCAATACGGATGTGCTGGAGGAGTCGATCCAGGTCGTTCCGTTTGTCTGCTCGCTGCTTATTCTCTGGTTCCTTTTGCGGATTGCAGAGCAGTTTGAGCTGACGGAAAAAGCAAAACGCTTTGTGATGCTGCTGTTTTGCTTCCATCCGGCGCTGGTGCTGCTTTCCGGAAGCGTGAACAACGATTGTATGAGCCTGATGTTTACGGTGATGTGCGTGTACTATACGATTTTGTGGAGCCGTTTTCCGACGGCGCATAACATCTTAAAGCTGGCGGTTTCTATCGCGCTTGGTATGTTGACAAAACAGAGTGTCGCGCAGATGGCCTTTCCGATCGCGGCGGTGATGCTCTGGATGCTGGTAAGAAGTCTGGACAATGGACGAGATTGTAGGGCACGCAGCGTAGAGAGCACCCGAAATGCTGCAATTCCCGTCGTCCCGGTAAAGAAGCTGCTCGGTCAGTACGTTCTGTTTGGTGTAGTTTCGATTCCCCTTGGCATGAGCTTTTATATCCGAAATAGGATTCAGTTCCATATGCCCCTCGTGTGGATTTATACGCTGCCGGAGGATTCCTGGCAGTACACCGGAAATGTCCCGGTTTTGAACCGTTTCCTGTTCCCAGTGCCATCGGAAATGTTGGACAACTTACGTCAGTTTAAGCTGGGCTGCGGCTATAATGTATGGATGCAGATCATCCGTACCTCAGTGCTGGGTGAATGGGATATGGCGGACGTCGGACGCAGTGTAAAGGTGCTGGCAGTGCTTTTGATGCTGGTCGGTGCGCTGCTGGCGCTGGCGGCATGGATGGCGTTTATTCGCGTATTTGTCGTTCGGGCAAAGCGCTTCGGCATCGATTCTGCGAGCCGGATTTTATTTGTGGTCGGCTATTTTGTGCATCTGCTCCTGTATCTGAAGTTTGCATATGATTATCCGCAGGAATGCAGCATGCATTTTCGATATATGGAAATCGAGCTGCTGTTTCCGGCGATTGCGCTGGCGTTTATCTGGCAGGAGGGCACGAAAGAGCAGCTTGAGATGCGGCGCAGGGAGGGCGGTGCGACCGGGCATCCGGCGGTGAAAAGAGCAATATCGCAGGTGCTTTTTGTACTGCTGCTGGCATTTTGTCTGTTGAGCACGGCGATGACGGCAGTGTGGTGTCTGCTTTAAGGAAGATAGAGTACGGAGAAATCTGAATGGAAAATCGGACAGACCAAAGAGTATTCTGGCATGGAAAACTGAAAAAAGAATCCCGTAAAACATGGCAGGCGACGGCGCTTACTGCACTTTGCAGTGTGGCGCTGTTTTGCCTGCTTTTTTCTTATAAAAGAATGTATCCCTTCGGGGATGGATCAGTGGCGATCACGGATTTATATTCCCAGTATCTGCCGCTTTTGTATCATTTTTACGATGTTGTGACAGGACAGAAAAATCTGTTTCTGGACTTCAGCGTTTCCGGCGGGGCGAATCTGTATGCGGATACGATCAATGAGGTGCTCAATCCGTTTAACTATGTTTTGCTATTGTTTGGGCGGGACAGAATTTATCAGGCGGTCAATGTGCTGGTGCTGCTTTACAGCACTGCATCGGCGGTTACAGCGCATATTTTTCTGGAAAAAACAGCATCGGGCAGACGCTTTCAGAATGTAGCGCTCGCCGTTTGCTACGCATGCTGCGGGTACATGGCATATAACTATCAGATCATCAAGTGGATGATTTTTCCGGTGATTTTTCCGCTGTTTTGCCTGGCGCTTTTGCGTTTGCTGCGGGAGAAAAAGGGCGGCTGGTACGCTGTTTTGCTCGCATGGCAGCTGATGTTGTCCATTCAGCTCGGGTTTATGACGCTTCTGTTTTCACTTTTTGCCGGGGCGATCTGGCTCTATACCTGTGAGAAAAAAGAAAACCGTACCCGAAAAATGGGGTGCATGGGAATTGATACGCTGATCGGAATTTGTATTTCGGCGGCGGTTCTGCTCCCGTCTGCGATTTTGCTTTTGCAGTCCGCGCGTTCCGGGGAAAATCTGTCCTATTTCGGTGTGATGAAACGGCATGGTTTGGATGATTTGTTTGAGAGGCTGTTCCAGATTGCAAATCCGGTACTGATGGGGCTTCTGTTTGCTTCAGGATGTTTCCGGAAACGCAAAAGGCGCAGCGCTGCGGAACAGGAAACGCACAGCGCTGCAGAACGGTTCTGGCTGTATCTGACGGGATTTTTGTGGCTGACGGTATTGCTGGAACCGGCTAACCTCCTGTGGCATATGGGGTCCTATGTGTGCTTCCCGGTGCGCTATGGGTACATGGCGGTGCTGAGCATGGCGGCACTTGTGGCGGTGAGAAAGGAGCGCGATGCGGATGATTTTCGTACAGAAAATGTTTGCAAACATCCGGCAGGGCTCCGGCTGCGCTGTGTGCTCCTGCTGGTTGCTTCGACTGTATCCGCATTGGGCGCTGTATGCCTGACACTCATTTGGGAAGAGCGTCTGGTGCAGGCGTTTTCCTCGCTGGCGATCAGCAAGGTGTGTCCGAAAGAAACCGCTGTGACAGCGGTTGTATTGCTGCTTGTTGGAGTATCGGCGTGGTGCGGACAAAAGGTGCTGCATGCAAAGACCTCCGGGGAAAAAACAGGAGGGGCAGGGTTCCCGGGAATGGCGGTGTTTGGAGCACTTGTTGGCGGCTTTTGTGTGTATACAATGATTTTACTGCCACCAGATTATGCGGTTCGACAGGAAAATGAAGCGGCGTACCGACAGATGACAGAAATTGCAAAGCAGGCGGAGAATGAAAACGCTGCATCCGCAGAGCCTTCGTGGCTGCTTGCGCGCGAGGCAGATCGGGACGATCTTCCGATTAACGCTGCATTGGTGGACCGGAAAGGCTCGATCAGCGGATACTTTCCGACCGAAAGCAAACAGACAAAGGCGGTTTTGGAAAGTCTCGGTTATCTTGCACCCTGGGTTTCGGTGCGTGCCGTCGGCGGAACGGAAATTTCTGATACAATGCTGCGCAATGTGTTTGTATTCTCAAAGGAAGCTTTGGGGCAGTCGGGCAGCGGCAGCGTACTTTCCAATCAGCGTGCCTGGGCAGAGCTTCTGTCTGCAGAGGATGTTGAAACGAAACATCGACAGACTTCTGAAGAAGAGCAGAGCGTGGATGTGACGACCGGTTCGAAAGAGTATACGAATATCATGGAAGTTTTCCCGGCTCAGGAGCTTGTTTTGGAGGATGGAATGCTTTGTATTTCTGTGACGGACAAGCAGCTTTTGTATCTGGATGCAGGAAGAAGCGCGGATGAAATTTTTGTTTCAGTCAACGGTGAGCCGGTTGAAATTCCGGAGAAAAACCAGATGGCGAGTGCACATCGACTGATTTGGTTGGGAACTTTTGAAGCGCAGGAGGTGATGATTTCTGTTACCGACCGGATGGGGACGCTGGTCGCAGCGCAGGAGATGGAGCTTGGTGCGCTGCATGAGAATGCATGGCAGGCGGCGTTGCAGTCAGGAACCGCCAGAATCCTGCAGCCGTCAGAATGTTCCATTTCAGAGCGCAATGCACAAATTCATGTGAGTGTGTCTGCGGCAGAGGGAGAAACGTTGTTTGTTCCGTTCGTTGCGATAGACGGATGGAAGTGTATACAAAACGGAAAAGCTGTGGATATCGAGCCAATACTTGGCGGATTTTTGGGGATAACATTGACAGAGGGCGAAAATGAAGTTGTATTTTCGTTTGAGGAACCGGGACTGAAAGCTGGGGTTGGCATCAGTATTTTGGGGTTTGCATTCCTGTTGAGTCTGTTTTTTGCAAGGCGAAAAGCTGAGGCGGGATGGAAAATTGCAGCAGAGCAGAAGGGGAAGGCTGAAAAATGCTTCGGTATGCTGTATCGGCTGCTGTTGGGAGTCTTTTTTGCAGGAATCTATGTGGTTCCCACGATTGGAATGGTCGTTTCTCTGACTGGAAAAATCGTGATGAAATTTTTCGGATAGTAGATAGAAATCGGACTGGAAAGGGTTCTGGGATGGCATGAAAGAGAAAAAAACGGGAAAAGACAGCGGAAGGTTGCTGCACGCGGATCGCAGACTGGAAGATGGAAAATCTGCAGGCGACAAATCGGTGGGCAGGCGGCATGCCAATGGCAGGCACGCAGTCCGTGTGTCAAAATTCCTTCAGGTTACAGTGCTTGCTGCCGGAGTGCTCGGAATGTCAGCTGCTTCTCAAAGCATGACAGAAATTTCTGAGAAAGAGCAGCCGTTATGGCAGGTATGGAGTGCGGAAGAATGTGACGCCGGATTGACGGTAGAAACCGTTGGGGAAAATCTTATTTTACAGAAAAAAGCGAAGCTGACAGCGGACAGCGAGGAAGGCAAGGACTTTCGGGCGATGTATGCGGGGGACGGAAATCATACGGACGAAACCCTGCGCTGGTCGTCGGAAAACGATTGGGAAAACAACGATCACTGGCTGATGGCGGATTTTGGAGAACCGGTCAGCATCGGTGCAGTTCGGATATACTGGGAACGGACGAATGCGAAAAGCTATGCGCTGGAATATTCTCAGGATAAAGAGAACTGGCAGCAGGCGTCTGTTTTTGAAGAGGCGCCGGAGCAAAAAGAGCAGCAGATTGTGTTGAATGAGCCTGTAGAGGCGCGGTATTTTCGTCTGCATGTGACGGACGTTTTGAAAGAGGAAAGCGATTTAAGCCTGTATTATCAGAACGTCTCGGTACAGGAGCTGGAAGTGTACGGACAGTTGGAGGATTGTTTTGTGGTTGAAACACCTGTGATTGAAGCAGGGAGCCGCAGAATGCTGGAGCTCCCAACGGTGCCGGAGCCGTACAGCATTTCCTTTGGCGGGGCGGATTATGATGTGCTGGTAAATATGGACGGAAAAATCACGGACACGATCGCGGATACGCAGGTTGAGCTTGGATTTATTCTGGAAAAAGACGGAGAAATGCAGGAACTGCCGGGAATACAGACAAAGATTCCGGCATCGGAGAGGGTGGAAGTGGACAGAGAACGGGAGGAAGTACCGGAAGCCCTCTCGGCAGTGACCCTTCCAGAGGGCTTTACCGCGATGGAATGGATGCCCGGTGGCGCGTCCACTGGAGCGGCCCACTCCGACTGGACAACCCGTTTCATCCGGGTCGTGTACCGGGACGAGGAGCTGGAGCGGACGGCACAGCTTTTTGCAACGGAGCTTTCCGGACAGTTGCTGCAGGACGTATCGGTTGAGAAGCTGGCGGATACAGAAAAACCAACGGAAGGAGATATCGTCCTGAACTTTCGGAAGGCTGTCGGGGACGGGAAAGAATGGACACAGACGCTTGGGGACGAGGGTTATGAACTGAATTTGGAAGCAGAGAGTCCGGGCGTGATTTCGATTTCGGCGCGCACGAAGCGCGGGGTGCGCTGGGGGTGTGTGGCGCTTGGACAGCTTTGGGAGAAATCAGAAGGACAGCTTCCGGCCGGCGTGCTGCGGGACTATCCGGCGTGGTCGGTCCGGGGCTTTGGAATCGACGTAGGGCGCAGACCGGTTTCCCTCGAACTTCTGTACCGCATTGCAGAAGAGCTTTCAAAGCATCAGATGAACACGCTGCAGATTCATTTGAACGACAATCAGATCATTTCCCAGAGCGATTACGATGGGACAAAAGAGGGCGCGCGACAGTTGTATGCGGGGTTTCGACTGGAATCGGATGTGAGAAATAAAGCGGGACAGTCGATTACGTCGCAGGATCTGTATTATTCCAAAGAAGAATTTGCACAGTTTATCGAGGACGCTGCGGTGATGGGCGTTGAGGTCGTGCCGGAAATCGACACGCCCGCCCACAGTCTGGCACTTACAAAAGTATTTCCGAAGCTTGGGCTTTCCGGTGATCCGGAGAGTGTCGATCAGCTGGATTTGTCCAACCCGGCAGCGCAGAAGCTGGCAGAGACGATTTGGTCGGAATACCTGACGGAGTCGGATGCTTTTTCCGGAACGGGGACGGTGCATATCGGCATGGACGAGTATTTTGGGAATCAGAAAGCCTTTGTGGATTATATGAAAGCGCTTTCGGACTATGTGGCGGAGGCAGCGCCGGAAAAGACGATCCGCATGTGGGGCAGCCTGTCGAAGACCGGACAGGATTATTCGGGGCTTTCCAGAAAAATTCAGCTGCAGGTATGGGATACGGACTGGACAGATCCGCAGGAAATGTATGATGCCGGATTTTCCGTCATCAATTCGCTGAGCAGCAGTCTGTACCTGATTCCGGGCGGCGGCTATGACCGTCTGGATCTGGATTTTCTGGAAAAAAAGTGGCAGCCGAACGTTTTCGAAACGCAGGAGCGAACCTGGGAGCTTCCGCGGTGGTCGAGCCGGACACTGGGAGCCTGCTACATGCTGTGGAACGATTATGCATCGCAGGATGGAAATGAAATTACGGAGGACGGGCTGTTTGAGCGGTTCGCAGAGCCGCTGGACATCCTGGCACGGAAGTTGTGGAAATAAAGAAAAGGAGAGAAAGAAAATGGAAATCATATCAGCTGTTGTATACAAACCGCAGCTTCAGACTGCTCTGGAAAAAAAGACTGCGGACGTATTTTGCAAAAATTTAAAAAAACGAAGCGGTGTTTCTTTACTGCAGTCTAAAACGTCTGGAAAAATCAGCATAGAGTTTTATAAAGAGGACAGCTGCAGCGAGGAGGTCAAAGCGCTGTTTGACGGCATCACTGTGCCGGGCAAAGAGGGCTTCCGGATCCGGGTTATCGACAACCCGGACGGCAGCGGGCGCATCGTTGTGCTCGGAAAAGACGAGCGCGGTGAGTTTTACGGGATGGCGCGGCTTTTGAGAAAAGCAATTGTAAAAAAAGGCAGCATTGAAATTCCGGACGAGCTGGACAGCCTGAGCATGACGCCGCAGTATCCGCTGCGGGGACATCAGCTGGGCTACCGGGACAAAAACAATACCTACGGTGCATGGTCAAAAAAGGAATTCGAGGCGTATATCGAGGATCTGGCGCTGTTTGGAGCAAACGCCATCGAGCTGCTTCCGCCGAAGACGGACGACCGTTTGTATTCCGCACTTTTCCCGGAAGATCCGATGGAGCTGATGTGCGAGGTTTCCAAAATCATTCATTCCTATGGCATGGACGTCTGGTTGTGGTATCCGAATGTCGGACGTGATTATCATGATTTTGGGTGCATCAACCGGGAGATGGAAGAACGCCGGAGGGTCTTTTCTGCAATTCCTTATCTGGATGCAATGCTGGTTCCGCTGGGGGATCCCGGTTCTCTCTGGCCGACGGATGCGATGCGTCTGACAGAGCATTTTGTGGAAATTCTGCACGAATATCATCCGGAAGCGGGCGTATGGGTTGCACCGCAGCATTTTCAGCCGGAGCCTGGCTGGTACGATACTTTTTATGAAGAAATCGCAAAGGAGCCGGACTGGATTACCGGCGTGTGCTTTGCGCCCTGGGAGCAGGACAGCATCGAAGAGCTGTATGAGAAGCTTCCCGAAAAATATCGTGAAAACATTCGGAACTACCCGGATATTTCCCACAATTCGAACTGTCAGTTCCCGGTGGAAAACTGGGATATGGCGTTTGCACTGACGAGCGGACGGGAGGGCTACAATGCGCGTCCGGAAAAAATGAAAGCGATTCACAATATGTTAGAGCCGTATACCATCGGTTCGATCACCTATTCCGAGGGTATCCATGACGACGTCAACAAGATCCTCTGGGCGGATCAGGATTTTGACAGCTCGGTGGCGGCAGAGGAAACGATGGCGGATTATGCAAACCTGTTTATTGATTCGGAAACCTCTGAGCAGGTTGCGGAATTTTTGATGGACGTGGAGCATAACTGGGATGACCCGGTTCTGGAAAACGACGGAATCGATGCACTGTATGAATCCTTTACAGCATTCGATAAAACCGTATCGAAACAGGTGAAAAACAATTACCGCTATCAGATGTTAAAGCTGCGGATTCTGACGGATTACTGGACGAAACAGAAATATGCGAAGGATCAGGAGCTGGAGCAGCAGGCGCGTGCGGTGCTCGACCTGGCGGATATTACCGGAAGCGAAGCAGTTATCCGGGAGGCGCGGACGATCCTGAATCTTTCCAGGGACGTTCCGGCGGCGGAGGATGTGCTGTTTGAAATGCTGAAGCTGGCAGACAGCCTGCGGAATTTGTGCGGTATTCAGCTGACCGAAAACCATCACGGCGGGCAGTGCTGGATTCGCGGCGCGTACCTGCAGACGAGAAGCATGCCGTTAAACGATTATCAGTATTTGATGCAGAGCTTTAAGCGGATTGAAAAGATGCAGAACGAAAAGAACAGATGCGCAGCGCTGCATCAGCTGAACCTGCGTCAGGATCCCGGCGACGGAAATCAGTTTTGCGCGCCCGGCACTTACGAAGGCTTTTCACATGTTTCCGTATGGCACAGCTGGGAGGAAGATCCCGGATATTTAAAAACTCCATTCATCGATCACAGCGTGTATACAATGGTCGGCCTGCTGCATGAGATCGACGGCTGGTACCACGAGTTCCCGATGCCGCTGACCTGGGCGCTGAATGTGACGGTGCTGTATGGAACGCCGCTGGAAATGACGTTTACCGGACTTGATCCGGAAGCTTCTTATGGGATGAAGGTATTTTATCCGAATTCGTTTTTCCGGGCATTTGTGGGACAGACCGCGCTGAAGGATGAAACGCTGGTCAATATCCGTGCCGGAAAAGTCCTGCTGGCAGATCGGATTGCGCAGAATCCGAACGGAAAATCTGTCCGCCGGGAGATCGAGGCTGGAAGAGAGCCGTTCTGGGAATACGACCTGCCGAAGGAATCCTATCAGGACGGCACGCTGAAAGTCCGTTGGGAGGTTTACGATACCTTAAAGGCGCTGGCAGTCAGCGAAGTATGGATTATGAAAAAAGAATAAACAATAGAATGCAAAAAAACCGGTCTTTTATGACCGGTTTTTTATCGTACAGAGTTCAGAAAAGGGCAGCTTTTTGTCTTGCTTCACGGCGGCGTTTGTATTCTGCCTTGTCGAGGGGTACAATCATGCCGCAGCTTTCGCACAGGATGCCGCGTTGTTTTTCAAGACTGACGATGGGGATAAAGAAAAGTGTTACCTGATCGAGCTGGCGGCAAAGGGTTTGGGGAGCATCATGTCCGCAGTTTTTACAGATCGCATGTCCCCATGCGCCTTCCCGCTTGAATAAGGTTCTGGTTCCGTAAGTGATCACCATTGCATACCTCCGTTTACAGATTGTTTCAGCATATCCAGTGCAGTGTTAAAGCTTTTAGATGTATTCGGGCAGGCTGCAACAAGGATCCGCTGTCCATTCTTGAGCTCCAGAGCAATGTAATTGGATGTTGTAGGCTGGCCGTTCACCATGTTGCATTTAAAAACATTATAAAACTGATCGAGGGGGTATACAGAAAAACCATACTGCAAATTGGAAAAGTCAAGGAGATAATGGGGAGAGACAGCGAGACCTAATCTGGCATAAAAAGCAGCGCCAGTTGACTGGAAATCCTGACAGAGTGGTTCGAACTCACCGTCTTGCATAAGCTCCTGAATACGGGTCTGAATGTGATTGCTGTTTTTCCGGAAGGAGATCAGGACGATCACACTGAGGATGAAAAAGACTGCAGAAAATATAAAGAGCACAAGGCTGCTGCCCATCAAAGGTGCGGTGGTATCGAGATAATGATCACCCAAGGTTTGCTCATAGTCGGAAAGGGAGAGCTCAAAGCCGTTGTTATTAAAGTAGTCTACAAGGTATCCGGCAAGCTTTTTGGGGATCTTCTTGCTTTGACCGACAGCAGTCTGAGGAACCATTGCTTTCAGATCGGCATCGGAAATGGTTTCATTGTAAACCGGAAAGGGACAGGAGTTTTCGGTGCTGATGATAGACCAGTAACCTTTGTCGTTTTCGGCAACATAATATTTCTTTACAGTCCTTCCGTCAGAGGTTTGCTCTGCGAAGGGTCCCATAACATAGACGATATTGAGGGAAGCATAGCCGCCGGAGGTCGGGTCAAAGGGCTGATCCTTGTGGGGGATCAAAAAAATGCCGAACAGCAGAAAGAAGGCAGCAGCAATCAGCAAAACCGCCGGGACAGTCCGGTTTGTTTTTCCCATTTTAAGCAAGTTCTTTTTAAAATCTTCCATTAACGATAACTCTCCTCCCAGAGCTGAAATCGTGTGGGATTTCAGATTGATCTGTGTCATAGGAACAGCATAACAAGTTCATAACGGAAGATAAAGCAAGAAATTTAAGCTGTGATATCAGTTTTTTTAGATAAACAGCTCGATCAGGAAAACCAGTGCGCAGCAGATCACGGATACCGGAAATAATCCGGCGCCGAGCCATGCGGCGATGATTCCGGCGATCAGGGCAACTGCACCGGAAATCGGCGACTGCGTTGCGTGCAGGATGGCTGGAAAGGTCATCACAGCGAGCGTAACATAAGGCACATAATAAAGAAACGACTGGATAAATGTGTTGCGGATCGGTTTGCGGATCAGCGTCAGCGGAAGGACGCGGATTGTATAGGAAACCAGCGCCATGACGGCGATATAAAGCACATTACGACTCATGTTCGGATTCCTCCTGTGTATTTTTGAGCGGGAAAAAAATTGCTGCGGCAGCGGAAATCAGCACGGTAAGCAAAATCGTGCGGGTTCCGTCGGACAATGCAGAGATTCCGGGCACATAACTGCCGAAAAAGCTCAACGCAAAGCTGATGACGATCAGGACAGCAACGACTTTATTTTTCCGGGCGGGGGGGATGATGATTGCGAGGAACATGCCGTAAAGGGCGACGCTGAGCGCACTGACAGCGCGCAGCGGAAGCGCGTTTCCTGCCATGATGCCGAAGGCTGTGCCGAATGCCCATGCAGGAGCGGCAAGCAAAATCGCACCATAGGTATAGAACGGATTCAGGCAGCCGGGGCGGGAAATCGTGATGCCGAACAGCTCGTCCGTTACATCATAAGCGATAATCAGTCTGTGGAAAAACGGTGTGCCAGGTGCAAAGCGCTGCGCGAGCGCACAGCTCATCAGCAGATACCGCGCATTTGCGATCAAAGTAATAAGCGCTACCTGGAAAAGCGTCGCATTGGCGGCGATTAAGGTGAACGCAGCATATTCTCCGGCGGAGGCATTGTTTAACAGACTGGCAAAAAAGCCCTGCAGCGGCGTCAGACCGGCGTTTCTTGCGGCGATGCCGAGGGAAAAGGAAACGGCAAAATAGCCCAGTGCGATGGGAACGCCGTCGCGCATGCCGTTTAAGAAAATCCTGCGGTCGAACGCCCAGGCGGGGCGGCCGGACAGCCGGGAGGTTTCGGAACTGGAAGTCATGATAATAGAAGTCCTTTCTTTGGTGCGTGTGAACTGCACACCAATGGCGTGCAGAATTTATTATAGCGCACCCTATCTTTGAAAAAAAGAGGAAAAAACTGAATTTACATAGAAAATAGAAGGTTTTTTTCTACAGGAAATGATTGACGGAAAGGAAGAAAGAGACTACTATAGAACAGATAAAAATTTATAGGAGGTTCATAATGGAGGAGAAAAGTGTGGCAATTAAAGACGCCAGAACACTTGGTGTACCGAAGATGCTGCTGTTAGGTCTGCAGCATATGTTCGCAATGTTTGGTGCGACGATTTTGGTACCGATTCTGGTCAACAACTATTTTGAAGGAGAGGGGCTTTCCATTCAGGTAACCCTGATCTGCGCGGGTCTGGGAACTCTGTTCTTCCACCTGTGCTCCAAGCTGAAGGTACCGGCTTTCCTTGGTTCGTCCTTCGCATTCCTGGGCGGTTTTGCTACGGTAGCAAATCTGAACACCGGAATTTTCGCAGACATGACCATGGGAGAAAAGCTGCCTTATGCCTGTGGCGGTATTGTTGTAGCTGGTTTGTTGTATCTGGTGCTTGCCCTGGTCATCAAGCTTGCAGGTGTACATCGCGTTATGCATTATCTGCCGCCTGTTGTAACCGGTCCGATTATCATCTGTATCGGTCTGTCCCTTGCACCGTCTGCAATCTCCAACGCATCGACCAACTGGCTGATTGCCCTGATTGCACTTGGAACCATTATCGTATTTAACATCTGGGGAAAAGGAATGTTCAAAATTATCCCGATTCTGATGGGCGTTGTGGTTTCCTATGTTGTTGCAGCTGTTTTAAATGCAATTGGCCTGACAAATCCGGACGGAAGCGCTATCCTGGATTTCTCCAACATTGCATCTGCATCCTGGGTTGGCCTGCCGCCTTTCCAGCTGTGCAAATTTAACCTGACTGCAATTTTAGTTATGGCTCCGATCGCGCTTGCTACCATGATGGAGCACATCGGCGATATGTCCGCGATTTCCGCAACAGTCGGCGAAAACTTCATCGCTGATCCCGGTCTGCACCGCACTCTGGTAGGCGACGGTCTTGCAACCGCTCTGTCCGCTCTGGTTGGCGGTCCTGCAAACACCACCTACGGTGAGAATACCGGCGTTCTGGAATTAAGCCATGTACATGATCCCCGAGTGATCCGTATTGCAGCTGTATTCGCAGTAATCTTAAGCTTTATTCCGAAGATGGCTGATGTAATCGGCTCCATGCCGTCCGCAATCATCGGCGGCGTAAGCTTCATGCTGTATGGTATGATTTCCGCAATCGGCGTCCGTAACGTAGTAGAGAACCATGTAGACCTGACCAAGTCCCGCAACCTGGTTATCGCAGCAGTAATCCTGGTATGCGGCCTGGGCTTCTCCAGTGGTCTGACCTTTACGGTATTCGGTACATCCATCACGCTGACCGGTCTTGCAATCGCAGCGCTGGCAGGTATTATCCTGAATGCAATTCTGCCTGGCAATGACTATGAGTTTGGTAAGGATTTAAAGGGTGATATCAACAGAGGCGTTACCCTGAAACCCAATCCGGAAGAAATTAAGTAAAAATCGAAGGCGCGCCTCCGTTATAAGAGGTGCAAAGGAACAGCCCCGGCAGTTTTCAAACAATAGAATGCACGCTCTGCGAGCATTCTATTGTCATGAATAAAAACTGTCGGGGCTGTTTTTTGTTTCATAGGAAAATGCGTCCTATGAAATAAAAACGCTCCGCGCGGATGCGCACTCGGCGCAAGGGTAGATGGTTGCCGAAGCAACCGCGCCTCGGCGCGAGAATGTGCCAAGGCACATTCTTTTTTACATCAGCTTACGGAATAATGCGGTCAGATCTTCGATGCTTGCATCCTTCGGGTTGCCGGGTGCGCATGCATCTGCATGGGCAGATTCTGCCAGGAACGGAAGATCCTCTTCCTTGATGGCTTCGAGCTTGGACGGAATGCCGACATCCTCGGAAAGCTTGCGGACAGCATCGACCGCAGCTTTACGGTAAGCAGCCTGATCCATCTGATCAACGCCTTCTACGCCCATTGCGCGTGCAATTTCACGGTATTTTTCACCGGTGCAGTCTGCGTTGTATTCCATAACGATCGGAAGCATCATTGCGCATGCAACGCCGTGAGGGGTGTCATAAACAGCGCCCAGGGTGTGTGCCATGGAATGAGCGATGCCGAGACCGACATTGGAGAAGCCCATGCCTGCGATATACTGACCAAGAGCCATGCCTTCACGGCCTTCTTTGGTGTTAGCGACGGCGTTACGCAGGGATTTGGAAATGATTTCGATTGCCTTTAAGTGGAACATATCGGTCATTTCCCATGCAGCCTTGGTGGTGTAGCCTTCGATTGCGTGGGTCAGAGCATCCATACCAGTAGAAGCGGTCAGGCCCTTTGGCATGGAGGACATCATATCGGGATCAACGACTGCGATGATCGGCATGTCGTGGGGGTCAACGCATACGAATTTGCGCTTGCGCTCTACGTCGGTGATAACGTAGTTGATGGTAACCTCTGCAGCGGTGCCGGCAGTGGTAGGAACAGCGATAATCGGAACGCAGGGCTTTTTGGTGGGAGCAACGCCTTCGAGGCTGCGGACGTCTTCAAATTCCGGGTTGGCGATGATGATGCCGATGGCCTTGGAGGTATCCATAGAGGAACCGCCACCGATTGCGATGATGTAGTCAGCGCCGGAAGCCTTGAACGCTGCAACGCCGTTCTTTACGTTTTCGATGGTCGGGTTTGCTTTGATATCGGAGTAGATTTCATAAGCAAGACCTTCGCGGTCTAAAATATCCGTTACCTTTGCGGTTACGCCGAACTTGATCAGATCCGGATCGGAACATACAAATGCTTTCCGGAAAGCATGAGCCTTTGCTTCGTTTGCGATTTCTTCGATTGCGCCAGCTCCGTGATAGGAGGTCTGGTTGAGCATAATTCTGTTTGCCATTGGAAAAACCCCTTTCTTTCGATCGATTTTTGATAATTTCATTGTAATACAAAAAAGGAAAGAAAAAAAGGAAATTTTTATAAAATCGACATTATTCTAATGGGAAAAAGGAAGAAATGTTATTGAAATTTACCAGAATTTGCTTTCTTTTTAAAACTTTTTTAGCTTTGTTGACAATCTACGATTCTGCAGATGGGAATTCCTTTTTGCAGTTTTTAGAAGCTGCGTCGTCCGGTGCCTGGGGGGTGCAGCAAAAGCGTCTGGAATATTCCAGGTTTGCCTGAATCAGGTTGTATTCCAGTAAAAGACGGAGCGTGCAGGAGAGACATTCGGGAGATTTGGCGTGCGCTTCGCACACGTCCTTGAAAGAGTGGGACAGATTCAGAATATCCAGAGAAGAGACTGCCATGCAGATCACCTGAAACGCTCCGTTTCTATATAGTATGGCGCGCGTGCCGCCGGGGTGCGCAAACCGCTGCGGTGGATACCTCTTCTTTCCGGAGAAAAACAGCGATGACAAGACTTTCCTGCTTGCATCCTGCCCTACAGATGATAAACTGGGAGTAAGAATCGAAAGGGACAGGAGGCACACAGCATGAACCTAAATCCGCTTGCGGCAGAGAAACAGTTTTTAAACCCATTGGATCGCGTCAACGGATTCGATATCCGTCCGGGGTTATATGAAATCAACGGAGCGACTTCCTTCGGAAGCTGCGTCAACTTTACAATTCATTCTCAGAATGCGGTTTCCTGTGAGCTGCTGCTGTTTCACAGAGGGGAAAAAGAGCCTTACGGGACGATTCCTTTTCCGGAAAATTACAGGATCGGGCGGGTATATTCGATGATCGTGTTCGGTCTGGATATTTACGATTTTGAGTACGCCTATCGGATGGACGGGCCGAACGTCCCGGAAAAAGGGCTGATTTATGATAAAACAAAAGTGCTTTTGGATCCGTATGCACGGGCGGTGACGCAGCAGAGCATCTGGGGAAAAGAGCCCGACCGGGAGAAGGGTTATCATGGGCGGGTGGTGTTCAACGATTTCGACTGGGGTGACGCCAGAGAGCCGAAAAAGCCGATGCAGGAGCTGATTATTTATGAGATGCATGTGCGCGGTTTTACAAAGCATGCCTCCTCGGGCGTGCAGTTTCCGGGAACGTTTGAGGGGATCCGGGAAAAAATCCCCTACCTGAAGGCGCTTGGCATCACTGCGGTTGAGCTGATGCCGGTGTTTGAATTCGACGAGACGATGGGAAAACGTGAAATCGGCGGCAGGACGCTTCTGGATTACTGGGGCTACAACACGGTTGGATTTTTTGCACCGAACACAGGATACACGGCGCGTCAGGAGTATAACCGGGAAGGGACGGAGTTTAAAAATCTCATCCGGGAGCTTCACCAGAACGGAATCGAAGTCATTTTAGATGTGGTGTTCAATCATACCGCGGAGGGAAACGAGCAGGGACCGTTTTTTGAATTTAAGGGAATCGACAACCGGATTTATTATATGCTGACGCCGGAGGGAAACTATTATAATTTCAGCGGATGCGGAAATACGTTAAATTGCAATCATCCAGTCGTACAGCAGATGATTCTGGAATGCCTGCGGCATTGGGTAATTCATTATCGGGTGGACGGTTTTCGCTTTGACCTTGCGAGCATTTTGGGACGAAACGAGGACGGGACGCCGCTGTTACAGCCGCCTCTGCTTCGGAATCTGGCGGAAGATCCGGTGCTGAAGGACGTCAACCTGATTGCGGAGGCATGGGATGCGGGCGGTTTGTATCAGGTCGGAAATTTCCCGGCGTGGAACCGGTGGGCGGAGTGGAACGGCAAATACCGGGACGAACTGCGCAGCTTTTTAAAAGGAGATTACTGGTTCGCAGCACAGGCGGCAAAGCGGATTACCGGCTCTCCGGATCTGTACGGCGGGCAGTATCGGGGCTACAATTCGTCAATCAATTTTCTGACCTGTCACGACGGCTTTACGCTGTACGACCTGTATTCTTATAATGAAAAACATAACGAGGAAAACGGCTGGAATAATACTGATGGTGCAGATGATAACCGGAGCTGGAACTGTGGGTACGAGGGAAAATCCGACAACCCCGGAATAGAAGCGCTTCGGAAAAGAATGATCAAAAATGCCTGTGCGGTGTTACTGTGCAGCCGCGGAACGCCGATGTTTCTGGCGGGAGACGAATTTTGCAATACGCAGTTTGGCAACAACAACGCCTACTGCCAGGACAATGAAATTTCCTGGCTGGACTGGTCGCTGTTGGAAAAAAATAGAGAAATTTACGAATTTTTCCGGTATATGATTGCATTCCGCAAAAAACACTCTGCAATCCGCGGAGAATGCAGTCCGTCCGGACTTGGGTTCCCGACGGTCAGCGTCCATACGAATCAGCCCTGGGACAATAATGTGACCCAGGAAAGTAAATTCCTGGGCGTGATGTTTGCGGGGGCGGTTCCGGCCGGAAGCAGTCAGAAAACAGGACGAAATCAGGGAAACGCGTGGAGTCAGGAAGCAGAGAGACGCCGGGAATCTGTGTGGAGCTTGGAAATGGAGCGAACCCGGGAATTGGAAACGGAAGATCTCGTGTACCTGGCGGTCAATGTTTTCTGGGAGGATCAGCAGTTTTTTCTGCCGAAGCTTCCAAACGGCTTTGTATGGAGGCTTGCGGTCAATACGGACCAGCCGGAAATGCCCGAAAAGGAGTCACAGATGACTGTCATTGACAGTGAATTTATCCTGAAACCGCGCAGCGTCGCCGTTTTTGTGGGAGGCCCATCCTTTTAACAAAATGCCGCGAAATGGAAAGAAAAGCTGATGATGTCTCCACATTATAAGCCAAACATTTCGCGGCAGATTTTTTTCCCGGTCTCTGTGCGGAAAATGTTGTCATAGGTCGCCCGGATATGGGCTGTGTCCGTGTTTCCTTCAAAGAGATTGACCAGAAAATCCGCCTCCACCAGAATCTGATAATCGAGACCGTCGATGCCGGTATAAGTATGATGATGACCGACTAAAAAGCCGACGCGCTCTATCACATCTTTTTCAAATCCCAGCTCGGAGAGCATCTGCTCTGCCAGGGCAGGACCTTCTTTTTCCTGCAATTTTCCGTTTCCGTCTCCGTATTTTTCCAGACACAGCCGGATGCCGATATCGTGCACGATGGCGGCAGCTTCCGTAATGAACAGTGTTTTTTCATCGAGATGCTCGGAAACAGCGATCGTCTTTGCAAAGCTGTGCACCTTCAGAAAATGCTGAATACGTTCCGGGCTGCCGTGATCGTAGGAAATCATTTTTAAAATAAGCGGTTCTAAAGTCATACGAAGCTCCCTTCTTTGTGAGATACATAAGTCAGTTAAAAACATCATAGCGCGGTTTTCCTGATAATTCAAGCGCAGGAAAACGGTTGACAGTTCTCTGCGGATAAACTAGGATGAAAAAAGATGTAGGTACATCCATTTTGAAAAACTATCGTGCAGGAAAGCCCCTGCAACTTAAATTCAGGAGGACGATTGCGATGGATAAAACCGAACGGAAAATGACGAAAATTGCGCGGGAGTTAAATAAGCTGACGGTACAGGCGATGAAGGAGAAAGGAATCGGGACGGCGGAGTTCGATTTTATCCATCTGGTGCGGCACCATCCCGGCATCACACAGGCGCAGCTGCGGGAAGAATTAAAGATCGACAAGGGAGCTGCGGCGCGCCGGGCGGCAAGCCTGGAAGCGAAGGGCTACCTGACTCGCCGGGACAATCCGGAGGACAAAAGAAGTCAGTTTTTGTATGCGACAAAAAAGGCGGAAGGGCTGAAAAACTCCAAGGTCAGCATTGAATCGACGTTTTATGAGTGGCTGATGGAGGAACTGGACGAATCAGAAACCGAGCACTTTTGCGAAATGCTGGATCGACTGTATCTGAGATCGAAAAAAGAAAGCCGGTCTGGATTTTTGCAGGTAAAGGAACGGATGGACAGAGGAGAAAAGGATGGCTGAAGGGACGACGATGTGCGACAGGAAAGAATCGGGAATCCGGACTGCCTGGAAAAAACCGGATCAGATCGGAAGCTACTTTGTGACGGAGTGGAAGCCGCTGCTTGCGGTGACGGTTTCCGGCCTGATTTATAATATCGGACTGCTTGCGGGACCGTGGTTTGAAGGACGGCTTGCACAGTGCCTGCTGGATGTATTTACAGGAAAAAAATTTTTTACCGATATGTTGCTTTTGGTGTGCGCGTATGTGGCAGTGATCGGATTCGTGCAGGGCGCGCGCTACATCAAGCGGTTTTATGTGCGCCGGTTTGCGAACGATATCAACCGGAGCATGAAGCAGGTGCTTTACGGGAATCTGGTACATAAAAGTGTAGGTGAGCTGGAAAAAGAGGGGGCAGGAAGCCTTCTGACAAAAGCGGTGTCTGACGTGGATGCGTGCGTAGAGGGAATCCGGAAGTTCACGACGGAGATTTTTGATACCGGTATTGCGCTGCTTGCCTATGCTGCGATGCTGTTGTGGTACGACTGGCGGCTTGCACTGCTGTGTCTGTTGTTCCCGCCGTTTTCCTATTTGATGGCGGAAAAGATGAAAACCGTGGTAGAGCGCAGCAATGCCGCATATAAGGAGAGCGCCGGACGCTTGAATACAGCGACGCTGGACCGCGCGGGCAACGCGGTGACTTATCGGATTTACGGCTGTGAAAAACAGCGCAGCGGCATGTATGAAAAACAGCTGGACGATTACGAAAAAACAGCAGTCCGTGCAGGGATGCAGGTCGTAGCGATGCCTCCGCTGTATCAGGTGATTTCCATGGGAAGCACCGTGCTGATTTTGTATTTCGGTTCGAAAAATGTGTTAAACAGCGGATGGGCGGTTTGGAACATCGCAGCGTTTACGACATTTTTATCCTGCTATGGAAAGCTTGCGGTCAAGTCCTCGAAGGCGGCGAAGCTGTTTAACTCCGTACAGAAAGCGAACGTTTCGTGGAAAAGAATCCGTCCGCTGCTGACAGAGCCTCCGGAAGAAACAGAAGAAAAGACAGCCGGGGCGGTCAGCCTGAAGCTGGATCAGGCGGGCGGCGCATATCCGGGCGGAAAGCAGATTTTTGACGGATTGACGATAAGTGCAAAGCCTGGACAGATCATCGGGATCACGGGTCCTGTTGCGTGCGGCAAATCGACACTTGGTAAAATTTTTCTGGGAGAAGTGCCTTATACCGGGCATGTTTTGTTAAACGGGAAAGAATTATCTGAATATTCAGACAAAGAACGCAAGAGCATGGTCGGATGGCAGGGACACGATCCGGAGCTTTTGACGGACAGTGTCCGAAACAATGTCGCGCTCGGAGAGGAGCAGATCGACGTCGGCAGGGAGCTTTCGCGCGTCTGCCTGGACCGGGAAGTGTCCGAAATGGAAAACGGCATCGATACACTGGTCGGCAGCCGCGGCGTGCGGCTTTCCGGTGGGCAGCAGGCGAGAACGGCGCTTGCACGGACGTTGTCCCATGCAAAGCCGCTGATCGTTCTGGATGACCCGTTTGCGGCGCTGGATCGGAATACGGAGGAGGAGATTTTCCGGGAATTAAAAGCGATGTCAAAGGATCGGATTATCCTGCTGATTTCGCACCGCCTGTATTTGTTTGATCAGACGGATCAGGTCATCTGGATGGAAAACGGACAGACGCAGACAGGAACGCACGAAAAAATGCTGCAGATCGTTCCGGAATATGCAAATTTGTGCAAGGTATGGAAGGAGGGAGCAGACCATGCGTGAGCGTTTGAAAAAAACGATGCCGTCAAAGGCGCATCATGAAATTCTCACTGCGGTGGGATCAATCTGCACACAGAATCTTCTGCTTCCGATTGCATTGGTCATCACCGTAGTCGGCGCAGTCGTCACTGCTCTTGTGCCGCCGCTGATTCTGGAAAAAATCGTGGACGGGCTGACTGCGGGAAACCCGATGCCGATTGCACAGGCATTTTCCTATTTCGGCGTGACAGCACTGGCGGGATTGCTGGAATCTACGCGGGAAAGCCTTTTGATCGTATTCGGACAGAAGCTGACTCACGGTCTGCGCAGTCAGATGTGCGAAAAGCTGTCGCAGCTGTCCGCAGATACGTTGAGTAAAATGGACGCAGGAACGATCGCATCCAGGTTCGTCGGGGATGTTGATACGCTGGAAACGCTGTTTACCTCCGGTATCATCAGCATGTTTGCAGACGCTTGCACGATGATCGGTATTTACGCAGTGCTCTGGCAGAAAAACCGCGGACTTGCGATTACTCTGCTGGCGGTTCTGCCGCTGATCGCACTGTTTACAAGACATGTTCAGAAAAAAATGCTGGCTGCGCAGATGGACAGCAGAAAGGCTGCTGCGCGGACGTCGGGTCTTGTGCCGGAGACGATTCATTGCATTCGGATGATCCATGTTTTTGGAAAAGAAGGCTTTATGCGCAAACGTTATGACCGTACGCTGCAGGAGGGATATGCTGCGATGGAGCGTACAAATTTTTACGATGCACTGTATTCTCCGGTTATTTTGATTACAGATGCGCTGGTGACGGGCGTTGTCATGCTGCTGTCGGCTTCGTCCGGCCCGGAAGTCAGAATGTTTTTCGGCATGTCAGTCGGTACGGCGGTTGCGGTAATTTCCTATATTTCGAGAATCTTTTCCCCAATCGAAAGCATTGGTATGGAAATCCAGACGATCCAGGAGGCGCTGGCAGGCGCGAAGCGTGTCGGAGAATTTCTGGAGCTGCCGACGCGGCTGGAAACCTCCGGGGAGGCGGGAGAAAAAGTGATGGTAGAACTTGGCAGAGCCGGCGCGGCCTCTGGTTCGGATTATGCTGCGGCCGCTGAGCCGGAAAAATCGCCTGCGGTCGCATGCATTTCCCTGGAAGACGTCAGCTTCGGCTATGAAGAGGAAAAGATGGTTCTGAAGCATTTGAGCTTCGAGATAAAAACCGGCGAGCAGGTAACGATGACCGGGCGCACCGGCGCAGGAAAGAGCACAATTTTTAAATTGCTTTTGGGGCTGTATCGTCCGCAAAAGGGCTGTGTAAAAATATATGGACAGGACGCTTATCTGCTTCCGGACAGTATCAGACGGCGTCTGTTTGGCTGTGTGGAGCAGAGCTTTAAGCGGGTTCCCGGAACCGTTCTGGAGCAGATTACGCTTTCTGATCCGATGATTTCCAGAGAGGATGCGGTCGAAGCGGCGAAGCTGGCAGGACTGCATGAAGTGATTGCCGGAATGGAGCAGGGGTATGATACGCCCTGCACGGATGCACTGTTTTCACAGGGACAGTGGCAGCTTTTGTCCATTGCCCGGGCGGTTGCAGCGAAGCCGTCGATTCTGCTGCTGGATGAAATCACGGCGAACCTCGATGTAGGCACAGAGCAGGAGGTTTTGTATGCGCTCAGGCGCGCCGGAGAAAACCGGACGGTGGTTTCCATTTCCCACCGTTTGTATGAAAAAATGGGCGGCAGGGAGCTTGTAATCGGGTAACCAGACATCGTCGCAAAATACAATATGCCGTGCAAAGACACAACCGGTCGCCTCTGCGCGGCATATTTCTCCTCCTTTCTGCGCACGTTTTTTGCGCATGTCGAGTTTGTGTCAAGTGCGCACAGACACAAATCTCGCGATTGAAAAATTTTATTTTTCAATCTTTGCCCTCTATGCAGCGGAAACCTTCTTGTCTTTTGCTACAAGAATGATATACTGGGACTGAAATGATGTCGGGATCAAAAAGGTCTTTTGTCTCCTATGATACCGGATCAGGCATAAAAGCGATGACAGACAGGAGTGGTATACGATGGACATGCAGGAGAAATACAGACAGCAGTTGGATATTTCCTATTCCTATCATCTGGCGAAACGGATGGAAAAACACCGCACCAACGAAGAACTCGGCTATCGGACGGCGGGGTCGAAGGCAGAGCTTGCAACCGGGGAAATGCTGGAGCAGGAGATGCACACAATCGGTTTTCCGATTATCCATAAGGATGCGATTACAGTAGATGCGTGGGAATTTGAACGCGCGAAAATGACTTTTTTAAACGAAAAAGGCGAAGAGGAAACGATACAGCTTGGCGCGTATCAGACGAATTTTGTGACGGACGGACCGGAGTGCTATTCGGTTGTGTATGCAGGCAGAGGAACTCTGCAGGATTATGAAGGAATGGATGTGACCGGAAAGCTCGTATTAGTGGATATCAACCAGCGGGATGAGTGGTGGATCAATTATCCGGTTTATCAGGCGCATTTAAAAGGCGCGGCAGCTGTCATTGCTGCACAGACGGGCGGCTACGGAGAGGTAGACGAACGCGCACTGAACGCACAGGATATCGCGGGACCGTCGAATGCACCGGCATTTTCGATTGCCCGGCACGATGCAGATCAATTGAAAAAAATGCTGCAGGGCCGCAGTGAGGTAAAGGTGCTGTTTGACGCTTCGACAAAGGTGATCCCGGCGCAGACGACCTATAATATCGTCGGGGAGATTCCCGGAAAAACGCACCCGGAGCGCAGAATTATGCTTTCCGCACATTACGATTCCTATTTTGACGGTTTTCAGGATGATAATACCGCAATTTCGATGATGCTTTCGATGGGAAAAACGCTGCTGGAAATTGGATATCAGCCCGAAAATACGCTGATGTTCTGCTGCATGGCGTCCGAGGAATGGGGCGTGGCGGATTCGCAGTTCGACTGGTCGACGGGCGCGTATGAACAGGTATTTACGGTGCATCCGGAGTGGCGGGGAAGCGTGATTGCCGACCTGAATTTTGAGCTCCCTGCGCTGGCACACGGGACGCGGGCGAGGATTCGGAGCACGTTCGAATACGTTTCTTTTCTGGAAGAATTTCTGGAAGAGCTGCCGAGCCTGACCGGCGCATATCCGGAGGAAACGAGGATTACCGCGCCGATTGAAACCTGGTCGGACGATTTTTCCATTGCGATTGCCGGAATTCCGTCGATGGTAAATGATTTTACGGGCGGAAGCTTTATGGAAACGAACTATCATTCACAGTTCGACAACGACGGCTTTTACGATGAGGATGTTTATCGGATGCACCATGAGCTGTTTGGACTTTTGCTGATGGCGATTGACCGTACGGTTGTTGTTCCGCTGGATTTTTCCAGAGTATTCCGAAAAGCAAGGGAGCGGCTGGACAGCGAATGGTGTGAAAAAACCGGCGCGGATGGACAGCGGCTGCTGCGGGTGTTGGAGCAGGCAACGGCGACGGCGCAACAGCTGTATGCAAAGGTAGAGAAAACGAACCGGAACGCGAGGCACGCTGACGCATCGGCGGCTGGTGTGGAAAATGCATCTGGACTGCGCACGGCGGAGACTGACGATGCCGGGGCGGTGAACGGAGATTTTATCACATGTGTGCAGGGAACGAACACTGCTGCAGAAGTACCTGCGGCAGACACCCGGAAGCTGGAACGATCGCTTTTACAGGTTTTTCAGCAGGAGCAGGACACCTATGTGCGGATCGACTGGTATGGAAACGTGTTGTTTCCGCATGGAATTTTGCAGGATCGTTTGCAGCTTCTGGAAGGTGCGGTGCGCAATCTGAAAGAGGGAAGGCTCTCGGCGGCACTGCGCAAGCTATATGAGATCGACAGCAACCGGTACGCATTTTTGTTTGAAGAAGAGGTTTATCGACATTTTACATCGTATGCGCTGGATCAAAGCTCAGATCGGCTGAAATGGGGAACCGGAAGAATTATAGGGTTTGAAAACTTTTTCCCGGTTGTGACCGGACTTCTGGAAAAAGAAAAAACGGACTGCAGTGATTTTACGGAGGAAATTGCACAGCTGGAGGCTGCATATGAGCGCCAGAGCGATTTGTACCGGAAAGAAATCGATACGCTGTGCGTGCAGACGGAAAGGATGGAGCGGCTTTTGAGAGAAGCCGGAGTGGAATTTTATGGACAGTGAAAAACTGTATCGAGTACAGGAAGAGGATTTGTCAAAGCTTGAGGAGCTGTTGTGCCGTTCGTTTGCGGCGGATCCGCTGTATGTGGAGCTGATTCCGGATGAAGAGGTGCGGAAACGGCTGATGCCGGAGCTGTTTCAATGCGACCTGACGGAATTTTATGAGACGTGTGAAATTTTTGCAGACAGTAAGGAATTAAACGGCATATTGGTCGTTTCGGATGAAACGGAGCCGTATCATTTGCTGCATCGCTATTTTACGGAGGTGCAGGCGACGCTGCGCACGGAGGGCTATCTGATCCGGGAGGATCATAGCCTGAAGACATTTTTTAATTTCGTGCTCGGCAGGGATTACCTGAATTCCAGCTGGACGGATCAGCTACATCAGGATCGGAGACTACATATCATTTATCTGGCGGTTGATCCGGAAATGCAGCATCACGGAATTGCGGCGACGCTGGTGGAAGAGGCGGTTGCATATGCGGAACGCAACGATCTGATGATTTCGCTGGAAACGCACAACCCGCGTAACGTTGCGTTTTATCAGCAGTTCGGGTTTAAGGTATACGGAGTCGTGGAAAAGCATTTTTCCCTGAAACAATATTGTCTGGTGCGGGAAATCCAGGCGTAATATTCTAACAGTTCACCGCGCCATTTCATTCGCAAAAGCGCATCTTCGATGCTTTCCGCTGCTTCGCAGCTCCTTTTGCTCATGAAATGGCGCTCCTTTCGTAGTTTCCTGGGAGCAGATTTTCCCGCAAGCGCGAAATCTGCTCCCAGGAAACTACGAGTGAACCATAGTACCATATTTGGATCGGCTTGAAAGTCATACCGTTTACGGTATTCCCTTTCAAGCCGATTGTGCTATATAATGAGCACGAAAGAAAAACAAGCGACGCTGAAAGCGGCATTTGTTTTTCTCGTGCCATTAGAGAACGAGCAGCCTGCGAAGCAGGCGATAGAGCGCGCCAGCGCGGGCTCGTGATCGAAGAAGAGAAGCGCGAGCACGAAAGAAAAACAAGCGACGCTGAAAGCGGCATTTGTTTTTCTCGTGCCATTAGAGAACGAGCAGCCTGCGGAAGCAGGCGATAGAGCGCGTCAGCGCGGGCTCGTGATCGAAGAAGAGTAGCGCGAGCGGGGACAGCCGGGCTGTTCATCGCAAAGGGCGAAGCCGGTTGCTGATAACCGGTTCATTCTGACATGTTGGTTTGATCTTGTTATTTCTTTTATTATTCTGACGTTTCTAGTTCAATTCTACACAAGATTCCAGGCATGTACGCAATTTTTTACAAGGAGGGCGAATGGACGACACACAAAAAATGGAATATGCGAGGGCGTTTCTGCAAAAGGAGGTAGAGTCGGAATTTCCTTACCCGTTTCAGATTCTGACGGAGGAGGACAGTTTTTTATTCTGCTTTAAAAATGGATGCAGGGACTGCTGTGCTCGTTTAAAGGCGACAAAAGGGATGCTCGATAGGCTCTGCAGCGGGGACAAAAAGACGCAGAAGCAGGAAAAAGAGCGGATGCTTCGGGTTCTTGAGGCAGCAGTGGAAGCGCAGGAAAATACGGCTCTTTCAGAAAAAAGTGAGTACGGAAAAATGAAAAATATGCTGATTCTTCGTCCGCTTAATCTGGATTTTTACCGAAGCGAGCTTGTAAACGTGCCGTATATCCGCATCGGGGATGTAGCGCTGGTGCTGTACTGCGTTTTATCTCATCTGGGAGGAGATTATTTTACGACGAAGGTGTACCGGGATCAGGTTCAGAAATGGATGGTCCCCGAAGCGGAGGTAATGCGGGCGGCGCTGGTCAATACGAGCTTTTTGTATCCGCCGCGGCTGTATTCGATCCAGTGCCTGATGGGCTGGGACGGAAAGCGGTACGAGAACGGCATTTTTATGGGGGAGGACGACGAACAGAAAATCCCGCCGGGCATGCGCAGCTATCTGTTGACAAATACGCTGGAAATCAACGGAGCGATTGCCGTTTTTTATCCGGGTGTTGCGGAGAAAATTGCGCAGGATCTGGGCGGTGACTTTTATATTGCGTTCACGAGTATTCATGAGGCACAAATTCATGGCGTCGGAATGATTTCTCCGGAAATAGTGGAGTACAGTTTGCAGGAAACGAATCGGGAATGTACCAGACCGGAGGAGGTTCTGTCCAATCATGTATATCTTTACAATCAGGAGAAAAAGACATTTTCAATGCTTATGGACGGCGATTTTCTGGAGGTAGAACATGAAGAATAGACGGGGAGAGTATCTGTATTTTTGCAGCGCAGAGCAGGACAGTCTGTATGCGTTGACGCTTTTTCGGGAAAAAGAAAAACAGGGAACGTTAAATGTGCAGGAGACAGGATTGCTTCTCTGTATGGAACAACGCGCCGAAGACAGCTGGATTTATTTGATGCCTGCGGCGGTCTATGCGGCTGCCAACCAGAAAGGTGCGAGAAGCTGGATGAACCGGCAGAAGCAGGAGAAAATAGATCTCTGGAATGAGAAGGGGATTGCATGGATGCGCCGATATCCGGTATTTTTGGAGCAGTTTGGATGGAAACAACGGCGCTACGCGATTCTGGCAGCGGGAATTTTTGAGCAGCTGGAAGAGGAATCCATGGACGAGTTTGAAAAAGGAAAAAATCAGGTTTGCCATTTTTTACAGGGAAGCTGGGGATTTCTCTGGAAGCGTATGCAGCAGTGCGACAGGCTGAGTGTGCAGGAATGGAAAGAAATGAAAGCGCCGTGGAAGGATTCTGTGCGGATGGACTGCGCGATGTCCGGCATCCTTTTATTGATGGCACAGCTTCTGAAAAAAGAACTGGAAGAGCGCGACCGGCTCTGCGTGGGATTTATGAAGCTGCAGCAGTTCACACAGGAGAGCCTGCGAACAAATGGTATCGCTGCGAAGCAATCTGCAAAGGTATCGGGAGCTGAACCAGTGGATGCATGCGGTACAGAAATCCGTTCTGTGGGCGTTGGTACGAATCCCACCGCGCTTGTCGAATCCGAAAAGATGGGATGGCTGTTCCAGAAATTTCGCAATCCGGAGCGCCCTGCTTATATCCATGAAAAAGGGCGGATTTCCAGTGAATGGCTGGAACAGCTGCATCAGATTATGGAGCTGGCGGGACTTCCGGCAGGAACATTTGAAGCGGTCAGCCTTTCTGTGCAGGAGGTAAACGGCCTTGTAAATCTGATGGGAGAAAAGCTGACTGCGCGCCAGTATATGACGTTTCTGATGTTGTATTCGGTGTCGCGGGAACTTGCACAGGCAGGGCGCACGGCAGCAGCGCTGCAGTTTATCCAGACATCCCGCCTGAGGGGAGCATCGCCAGCTGCGATGGGGACAGGGATGACAGCGGCGGCACTGATGTCAGGCGGGGCTGGTGCAATGGTGGCGGAGCGAAGCAGGTACGGAGTAAGAAAAATGTCAGATGCAGATGGAAATCTGGTGTCTGCAGAGCAGCCGGCTTTGTATACACAGTCCGTGCCGCAGGCGTCACAAAACAGCTATTGATCGTACGAGGTTCCTTCGGTGTAAGGCGCCTGCGGAATGGAGATTTTTACGCAAGATAGCAGAACATAAACACAAAATGACACAGGCTGCCGGCCATGACGAACAAATGAAAAATTTCGTGTAAGCCGAACATCGGATGCCGTGCGTCAAACAGCGGCAGCCTGAGCGCGTAGATAATGCCGCCTGCAGTATAGATCAGTCCGCCGGCGAGCAGCCATAAAAAGGCGTGAAGCGGAAGCAGGGAAAACAGCTGTCCCAGAACGGACAGGCAGCTCCAGCCCATTGCGATATACAAAACAGAGGAAAACCATTTTGGACAGGTGATCCAGAAGCCTTTGATAAAAATTCCGACCAGCGCGATTCCCCAGACTGCGGCAAGCAGCATCAGACCAGAGGGCTTTGGCAGGGTCAGCAGGCATACCGGCGTATAGGTCCCTGCGATCAGGACGAAAATCATCATATGATCCATTTTCCGAAAGATACGCAGAATGCGCCCGGAGCAGTTAACAGAATGGTATATCGTGCTGGCGGCATACAATAAAACCATGCTGATCATAAAAACTGTCATTGCAGTGAGGCTTTTTACACCGGAGTGGACAGCTGCGCGGACTAACAGCGGGACTGCTGCGCAGAGAGCGAGCAGCATGGCGATAAAATGGGTGAGTGCGCTTCCGGGTTCCCGAATAGTTATGTTCATAGTAGTACCTCCTCCTTACATTTGGATACAATGGAATGCGTATTTTGCGGGCATTCTGTGTCAGGGATAGCAGAATGTTCGTTTAACAAGCGATATGGCATTACAAAATATTATACGTAGTATTTAAAACTACATGTAATATATACAGATACTACATGAAAAGTGACAAAATGTCAAGAAGAGATGATAGAAAAAAGTTACCGTTCACATGCGCCATTCGCCAAAACGCATCTTTGATGCTTTCCGCTGCTTTGCAGCTCTTTTTGCTCATAAAATGGCGCTCCCTTCGTACCCTTCTGAGTTCAGATTTTCGTGCAAGCACGGAATCTGAACCCGGAAGGATACGAGTGAACTGTGACATAAAAAAAAGAAACGAGCAGACCGCATTAGCAAATGCCGTACGGTTCTCGTTTCCGTTTCTATACTATATGATATTTAAGATGTCGGGGCAAAAGGCCCCGACCTTGATGCCTGACTGGTTGATCATCCAAGACACCTGAATAAGTCGCAGGTTTCAAAAATGATGCAGCTTTCAATCTTCTTCAATCACCTGGATTTCCAGGTAATCGAAGTCAATTTCCTCAACAAAAGAATCCTGGCGGAAGCGTGTTTTGGCATGGCGGCGGAAATCATTGATATTGCTGTCGAGCCAGATTGGTTTGCCGAGGTCGAACTGCATGCAGACCTCCTGCAGCGCGTCGAAAACCTTATGGGTTCTGGTTTCTTCGCGGTCGTCGTAGATGACGGTATCGTTTAACATGTGGTTATTTTGAAATGTGCGCGCCCATAAACGGAACATGAAAAATCTCCTTTGATGTGAAAGCTGTTTACGTCAGTATAGCATAAATCCCGGAGGAAGTGCATAAATATATTTGTGTAGTGAAAAACCGGAGGAAGATTGGGCGGAATATCTAAAATTTTAATGAAATCCGTCTGTTTCCGCATCGGGTATGCTATAATAAAATTATCAAGAAAAGAGAGGCCGAAGGTATGGAACTTTTATTGGATGCAGAAAGCCAGATCGAAACGTGGCAGGAAGTGATATTGGTTTATAATGCCGCCCTGAAACAGATTAATACGAAGCTGGAAATTTTAAACGACGAATTTCAGCACGTTCATCAATATAATCCGATCGAACATATTAAATCCAGAATTAAGACTTCGGAGAGTATCGTAAAGAAGCTACGCAGGCATGGATATGAATCCACGATCGAAAATATGGTGAAGTATGTCAATGATATTGCGGGAATCCGTGTAATTTGTTCTTTTACATCGGATATTTACAGAATCGCGGAGATGATTCGACTGCAGAATGATATTCATGTCATCGCAGTCAAGGATTACATTCGCCTGCCGAAAGCGAGCGGCTATAAGAGCTATCATATGCTCGTGACCGTTCCGGTATTTTTGTCCGATCGCACTGTTGATGTAAAGGTGGAGATTCAGATCCGTACGGTAGCGATGGATTTCTGGGCGAGCCTGGAGCACAAGATCAATTACAAATTCGAGGGCAATGCGCCGGAGCATGTTAAGCGAGAGCTGATCGAATGTGCAGGCATGGTATCTGCACTTGATAACCGGATGCAGGAGCTGAACGAAGAGATTAAGGCATTAAGCAAGGAAGACACGGATGGAGCCTGACGGCTGACCGATCCTGTCAGGGTTCGCTTTATTCATGACAATAGAATGCTCGCAGAGCGTGCATTCTATTGTTTTTGAAAAACTTTTATGGTATTGAGGCAGTTCGGACGCGGATGCGATCGGGCTGCTTTTTTATTGGCTAGAAACTGCGTTTCTAGCCAATAAAAAACGCTCCGCGAGGATCGCACTGCGGCGGAGAGGAATGATGTCGCTTAAGCGACCCGCCGCAGGCGGAGAATCCTGCGTTGCAGGATTTTATTTTTATCGGATAAAAACTGCGCTTCTATCCAATGAAAAACGCTCCGTGAGGATCGCACTGCGGCGGAGAGGAATGATGTCGCTTAAGCGACCCGCCGCAGGCGGAGAATCCTGCGTTGCAGGATTTTATTTTTATCGGATAAAAACTGCGCTTCTATCCAATGAAAAACGCTCCGTGAGGATCGCACTGCGGCGGAGAGGAATAATGTCGCTTACGCGACCCGCCGCAGGCGGAGAATCCTGCAAGACATAAAACGGGAAAATTTCCCCTAAAAATGAGGAGTGCCCAGGGCCTCCCGGCACCTGGGCTATTATGAAAAAATTATCTGTGTTTCCTTTGGTAGATCGTTAAGTTCTGTTCCTTAACGACAAACTCAGTATAGCAATTAAATATGAACAAATTATGAACACAATGTTAATATGTAGTTAATTAGCACAAAAACTCGAAAGGCATAAAAGAAAAACAGTGCAAAATAAATAAAACATTACAGTTCACTCGTACTTTTTTGCAAGCAGATTTCATGCTTGCATGAAAATCTGCTTGCAAAAAGGTACGAAGGGAGCGCCACTTTATGAGCAAAAATGAGCTGCGAAGCAGCGGAGAGCGTCGAAGACGCGGTTCATGACAATAGAATGTTCGCGAAGCGTACATTCTATTGTATTGCGAATGGCGCGTGTGAACAGTAGCAATAAAACAAAAGCGTTGAAAGAACCTCTGTTTTGATCTTGTTTCAAAATGGTAATAATGATACAATAAAACAGAATATACACTGTTGTAAAAGATGCGATTTGGGGGAAAGGATACTTTGCCCCGGGACACAGGATTGGGAACGGAACAGACAGAGAGGAAAATACATGCAGGATTTGGAAGCAAAGCGTTTGAGAGAATCGCTTGTAGAATACGAAAATTACTTAAATGAAATCCGTCAGGTTACACGAAAAAATGTGGAAGCTCTGGATGTGATTCAGAAATATACGGATCAGAGCGCTGCCGGAATGCAGAATCTGGCGGAGCAGAGCATCGAAGGAATCCAGCGTGTGACGACGGAGAGCGCCGGCGGACTGCGCAAAATCATCGAAACCGGCACGAGCAATTTAAGCCGGATGGCAGAGGGAAGCCAGGACAGCATCAACCGCACCGCACAGGAATGTATGGTTAGACTGCAGAACTACACAAAAGAAGGACTGCTGCGCCTCGACGAAGCACAGCAGAAAAATCAGGAAACTGCAGAGCAGGTCAGTCAGATTGAACAGGCGATCCTGGAGCATATGGATGAGATCAAGCAGCTCTTAAAGCAGTCCGATGATTTTACCCATAAGGAAAACGTAAAGGTATACCGCAACGTACAGGCGGTTGTCGTAGATGAAGTAAAGAAGCAGACCGAAGCGATAGCGGCACAGAATGACGAACTTGTCCGCCGCAATGAGCATTTGCAGAAGCAGGGCAGAGGACTCAGACCTCTGATGATTATTACCCTCGTGACCGCGCTGGCGAATATTGTTCTGGCAGCGGCGCAGATTGCAGGGCTGTTTTAATGGGCCGCGTAAACTGGCGGCCGGGCAATATGCTTTACCCGCTTCCGGCGGTCATGGTTTCGGTTGCGGACAAAGACGGAAAGCCGAATATTTTCACCGTTGCATGGACAGGTACGGTCTGTTCCAATCCGCCGATGGTGTCGATTTCGGTGCGCCCGGAAAGATATTCCTATCATTGTATTGAAGAGACAGGAGAATTTGTCATTAACCTGACGACGAAGGAATTGACGAAAGCAGCAGATTTCTGCGGCGTCAGAAGCGGTCGGGACGTGGACAAATTTGCAGAAATGAATCTGACACCGTGGCCGGGACAGAAAGTGTCGGTACCGCAGATCGCGGAAAGCCCGGTCAGCCTGGAATGCCGCGTGACGCAGAAGATAGAGCTCGGCAGCCACACGATGTTTGTGGCAGAGGTCGTTTCGGTCAGTGTGGACGAGAAGTGGATGGATGAAACGGGACGGTTTCATCTGGAAAAAGCGGACCCGATCGTGTACTCCCACGGCACATATTACGGACTTGGGGAAGCAATTGGGACGTTCGGCTACAGCGTAGCCAAAAAGAAAAAGAAGAAAAGATGAACAGATTGAAGAAATATAGAGGACTGATCAAAAAGACCTGGTTTGCGACGACGGGAATCACATTGCTGGTACTCCTTTTTGGTGTGCCGTCTTTTCCACGATTTCAGAAAACAGGCGATAATTTTTATAAAGTCAGCATCAACGGAACGGAAATTGGCAACAGCAGCGACCCGGAGGAGGTAGAAAGGCTTGTTGCCGAGGCGCGCCGCGAAATCACAGAAACAGAAGGTACGATGGTATATATCCCGGTTGAAATCACTTCCGAGGGGCAGGAGCTGCTTTTTGGAAATACAGACAGCCGGCACAACTTATATAAAGCGATTTATGATGTTTTAAAAAGCAGCATTTCCACAACGCTGCAGCATGCTTATACGGTAAAAATCAACGAATATACGGTAAACCTGGGCAGCAGCAGTGACGTTCGGGCACTTTTACAGGCTGCACTTGACCGGTACGATACAGAACATGCCTATCGTGCAGATATTGTGATTGACCCGGACAGACAGCTGAACGTCCTGACGACTTCGGTTTCCAAAAAAGACGACAGCACCGGACAGCTGCAGCACGCAGCGGGGGAAGGTGCCGGGGCGGAACGCTTTTTTGACGAGCTGTTTGAAGAGATTGAGCCGGATCGGGGAACGGTGGATTTTTCCCAGATGGAATACGGCACGGTTTCCGTCGATTTCGGTGATACGGTCGAGATCGTGGATGCCTATTTGCTGGAAAACGAGATCACGCCGCTGGAAACCGCGATTTCCGAGGTGACGGCGGATCAGCAGAAAGAGCAGATTTATGAAGTAAAGGCGGGAGATACGCTTTCCCAGATCGCAGAGGATAACGGTTTGACGATTGCAAATCTGGTTGCGATCAATCCAACCTTGGACAATGAAAATTCTGTCATCCGTACCGGTGATGAGCTGATCATCACCGTACCGGAGCCGGAGCTTTCTGTTGTGCATACGGAACAGATTTATATGGAAGATACCTACGAAGCAGATGTGGTATATATCGACAATGACGAATGGTATACGACAAAGACAGAGCTGCGTCAGCAGCCCTCTGCAGGCTTCCGAAAAGCAGCGGCACTTGTGACTTATCGAAATGATGCTGTGGAATCACAGGAGATTTTGAAGGAAGAGGTTATCGTAGAGGCTGTTCCGAAGATCGTGGAGCGCGGAACCAAGGTTCCACCGACCTATATCAAGCCGATTTCCGGCGGACGGCTTTCCTCTGGCTTTGGCGGCAGAAAAGCACCCAAGAAGGGAGCGTCCACGAATCATAAGGGAATTGACTGGGCAACTCCCATCGGTACGGCGGTCATGGCATCCAGCGGCGGTACGGTTACAAGGGCAGGCTGGGGCAGCGGCTATGGCTACGTCGTTTACATCCAGCATGCGGATGGCAGAGAAACCCGTTACGGACACTTGAGCAAGGTTTTGGTCAGCGTCGGACAGAAGGTCAGCCAGGGGCAGAAAATTGCCCTGAGCGGAAACACGGGCCGAAGCACCGGACCGCACCTGCATTTTGAAATCCGGATTAACGGACAGGCAGTGAACCCGCTGAATTACCTGAACTGAAAGTTTTAGTTTACAAATGAAGTGGAATATGCTATAATCACAAGGACGGTAAAGGATTCTTTTTGCCGTTTTTGACGTGCATAAACGACGAAAAACAGAAGAAGATTATAATAAATAGATGCTGCGTGCAGAGGCTGCATGCGCAGCAAAACAGATTTGAAAATAAAATTCAGGGATTTCTTTTTTCAGGCGCTGAAAGAGGAAATTGATGCGATGGACAGGCTGCCTGTGCAGCAGAAATAAGAGGAAATATGGAACAGTATGCAATCAATGGCGGAAATCCGCTGGTCGGCGAGGTTGAAATCGGGGGCGCAAAAAACGCGGCGCTGCCGATTCTGGCTGCTTCCCTGATGACGGATGAGACCGTACTGATCGAAAATATGCCGGATGTACGGGATACGAACATCCTTTTGGACGCGATGGCGGGGATTGGCACTCATGTGGAGCGGGTTGACCGTCACACCGTTAAAATTAACGGTTCTCTGATTCATGACTTAACGGTTAATGGTGATTCTGTCAAGAAAATCAGGGCATCCTATTACTTTTTGGGAGCCCTTCTTGGAAAATATAAAAAGGCTACAGTTGTACTGCCGGGCGGATGCGATATCGGCTGCCGTGCAATCGACCAGCATATCAAAGGGTTCAAGGCACTGGGCGCGACGGTTGAGATTGCGCATGGCATGATTACGGCGGAAGCGTCCCATCTGTGCGGTGCGCACATTTATCTGGACGTTGTCAGCGTCGGAGCGACAATCAATATTATGATGGCTGCAGCGCTGGCAGAGGGCAGAACAACGATCGAAAATGCGGCAAAAGAACCTCATGTTGTGGATTTGGCGAACTTTTTAAACAGCATGGGAGCCAATATCAAGGGCGCAGGTACGGATGTGATCCGGATCCGTGGTGTAGAGCGACTGCATAAGACGGAATATCCGATCATCCCGGATCAGATCGAAGCCGGCACGTTTATGTTTGCTGCCGCTGCGACGCACGGCGATGTGACGGTCAAAAACGTGATTCCGAAGCATCTGGAATCCATTTCTGCAAAGTTGTCGGAAATCGGCTGTGAAGTGACAGAGTCGGATGATGCTGTCCGGGTAGTGGCTTCCAGACCGCTCAAACATACACAGGTAAAGACTCTGCCGTATCCGGGCTTTCCGACGGATATGCAGCCCCAGATTGCGGTGACGCTGGGTCTGTGCTGCGGCACGAGCATTGTAACAGAGAGTATTTTTGAAAATCGTTTCCGCTATGTGGACGAGCTGATCCGCATGGGCGCAAGCATTAAAGTGGAAGGGAATACTGCGATCATCGACGGCGTTTCCCGATATACCGGAGCGAGCATCAATGCGCCGGATCTGCGTGCCGGAGCAGCGCTTGTTATCGCAGCGCTGGCAGCGGAAGGAATGTCTGTCATTGACGATATCCGTTATATCGAACGCGGATATGAGGATTTTCCAGCAAAATTGCAAAGCCTCGGCGCCCAGATCGAAAAGGTGGAATCCGAACGGGAATTGCAGAAATTCCGCTTAAAGATTGGCTGAGACACTTTTCATAAATTGTCCTGTTGACAAATACAGGGCGCTATAGTATTTTAAATGAGTACCTGATAAGAAAATTCAATATTGTGCCTTCTCTTATTCAGAGTGGTGGAGATACATAGGATCTGTGAAGCCACGGCAACCCCGTTTTTTCGGAAGGTGCCAGCCTGAGCGAGTAGAAGTCCCGTTTCCGGGACGGAAGCAATCGAACAATAAGAGGATTTGATTATCAAACTATCGGATCCGCTTTTTAGCGGATCTTTTTTGTTTCATAGGAAAATGCGTCCTATGAAATAAAAAGCGCTCCGCGAGGATGCGCACTCGGCGCAAGGGTAGATGGTTGCTAAAGCAACCGCGCCTCGGCGCGAGAATGTGCCAGGGCACATTCTTTTTTGTACAGGAAGCTTTGTTTCCAATACAAAAATGCTCTACAGAAAAGAATCCTGTAGAGCAGGATCCTATTTTTCACAGCAAACATCTAAGGAGGAACAGATGGAAAAACGTTTATTTACTTCTGAGTCTGTAACAGAAGGACATCCCGACAAAATGTGCGATGCCATTTCCGACGCAATTCTGGACGCACTGATGGAAAAAGACCCGATGAGCCGTGTAGCCTGCGAGACAGCAAGCTGTACCGGTTTCGTACTGGTAACCGGCGAGATCACCACCAACGCATATGTAGATATCCCGAAGATCGTTCGTGAGACGGTTAAGGAGATCGGCTATGACAAGTCTGAGTATGGCTTTGACGGCAACACCTGTGCCGTTATGGTTTCGATCGACGAGCAGTCCTCCGATATCGCTATGGGCGTTGACAAGGCTCTGGAAGCAAAAGAAAACCAGATGTCTGAGGAAGAACTGGAAGCAATCGGCGCTGGCGATCAGGGTATGATGTTCGGCTATGCAACCAACGAGACAGAGGAATATATGCCTTATCCGATCTCTCTGGCTCACAAGCTGGCACAGCAGCTGACCAAAGTAAGAAAAGACGGCACACTGACCTATTTAAGACCCGACGGCAAGAGCCAGGTTTCTGTAGAATATGATGAAAACGACAAGCCGGTTCGTCTGGAAGCAGTTGTATTATCCACACAGCATGATCCCGATGTAACACAGGAACAGATTCACGAGGATATCAAAAAATATGTCTTTGATCCGATTCTGCCTGCAGAGCTGATCGATGAGAACACCAAGTTCTTCATCAACCCGACCGGACGTTTCGTAATCGGCGGACCTCACGGTGACGCTGGTCTGACCGGCCGTAAGATCATCGTAGACACCTACGGCGGATATGCACGTCACGGCGGCGGCGCTTTCTCCGGTAAGGACTGCACCAAGGTTGACAGAAGCGCAGCTTACGCAGCACGTTATGTTGCAAAGAACATTGTTGCAGCAGGACTGGCTGACAAGTGCGAAATCCAGCTGTCTTACGCAATCGGCGTAGCACAGCCTACCTCTATCATGGCAGACACCTTCGGCACCGGCAAGGTTTCCGATGAGAAGCTGGTTGAGATCATCCGTGAGAACTTCGACCTGCGTCCGGCTGGCATCATCAAGATGCTGAACCTGCGTCGTCCGATCTACAAGCAGACCGCTGCATACGGTCACTTCGGCCGTAACGATCTGGATCTGCCCTGGGAGAAGCTGGATAAGGCAGAAGATCTGAAGAAGTATCTGTAAGATCCAACCTTTTGTAAAATAAGGGTAACTGTTCAGTTCCCTCACAGTTACGATGCAAAATCCATTCCAAATCGGCTTCGCCGATGGGATTTTGCATGACTCAATCATATTCTTACGGTCTCAGCGGCAAGTGCTTCGACCTGTTCTGAACAGTTACAAACAAGGCACATTATAAAATCCCATGTTCACGCCGCGGCAGCATTGCGCTGCTTCGGTGGTGGATGTGGGGTTTTTTCGCCCATGAAGACATAGAAGAATTCCGCTTTGCAGGATTTTTGTTTATTGCTATAATAAATGAAACAAACAGGTGATGCCAAAGACCAGGTGGAGGTTTGGACAAATGATTACCATTGCTATTGTGGAAGACGAGGAAGCTTATGCAAAGCAGCTGATAGAATATATTGAACAGTATCAGCAGGAATCCGGCAAACGCTTTCAGGTAATCCGGTTTACGGATGGAGATGAAATTGTAGAAAAATATACCGGAGAGTACGACATCATTCTGATGGATATTCAGATGCAGTTTATGGACGGGATGACAGCGGCGGAAGAAATCCGCAAGTTCGATACGAAGGTCGTCATCATGTTTATCACCAATATGACTAATTATGCGATCCGGGGATATGAGGTGGACGCGATGGATTATGTGCTGAAGCCGGTAACGTATTTTTCCTTTGCAAGGAAGCTGGAACGGGCGATCAGCAGAATTCCGCAGAAAACAGGAAGACCGGTAAAGGTCAATACCCCGGACGGCGTTGTGCGGATCGATGCAGGGGATGTTTATTATATTGAAAGCGAAGGACATAACCTGATTTATCATACGTCGAACGGAACCCTGAAAGAGCGGGCAAAGATGCAGGATGCGGCGGAAAAACTTGAACCGCTCGGATTCTTTCGCAGCAATAAGGGGTATCTTGTCAACCTGGAATATGTAGACGGTGTAAAGGATGGCTGCTGCATGATTCAGGGAGAGACGCTGTTGATCAGCCGGGCAAGGAAGAATGATTTTATGACAGCGTTGGCACAGTACATGGGGGAACATTGAAGATGGCAGAATTGCTGACAGGCACTTATGAGGATATTCCACGCTATTATACGGCGATTGCGGAATGGATATCCTGTATGTTGTTTTGTTTTTTTTACAGAAGAAAAATAAAAAAGAGCTGCTTTGCAGGAATTGCGGTGGGAATGCTGGTTTTACAGACGGGATGGCTGATGCTTACCGGAAACGTCTCGACGCTGTTTTGGATTCCCTGTATGATCATTGCAATTGGAATGATGTTTCTGTTTTTATGGATGGTCATAGAGTCTACCTGGAAAATGGTGGCGTACTGCTGCATGAAAGCGTTTCTGGCGGCAGAATTTATGGCTTCCCTGGAATGGCAGCTGGAATATTTTGCTTACAGGGGAAGGACTGAAAAAGGAATTTTGAGCATTCTGACGCTGGCGATCGTGTATGGAGCAGTTACAACGATACTCTGGATCATAGAATCCCGGATGAAACGGGATGAGATTGAGCTGGAAATCAGCGTGAAGGAGTTGTACAGTACGCTGTTGATTGTATTGAGTGCGTTCATGCTGAGCAATTTAAGCTTCGTCTATCGCAATACGCCCTTCAGCGGATCCATTGCAACGGATATTTTTACGATCCGGACGCTGGTGGATTTTGGAGGGCTTGCAATCCTGTATGCCTATCAGAGCCTGCGGCATGAAGTCGGCGCAGAAAAGGAGCTATCCAAGATTCAGAGTATACTGACCGCCCAGTATGACAGCTACCGGAATTATCAGGAAGTGACAGACCTAATCAATATGAAATATCACGATTTAAAACATCAGATTGCGGGACTGCGGGCAGAACAGGACCCGGAAAAACGGTCGAAATGGATTGATCAGATGGAAGACGAGCTGGCAGCCTATCAGCCGGAACGCCAGACGGGCAATCAGGTACTGGACGGTGTGCTGGACGGAAAGATGCCGCTGATCCGCAATGCCGGGATCGCATTTACCTGCGTTGCGGACGGAGAATTGTTGAAGTTTATTCATGTGACAGATATCTGTACGATTTTTGGAAATGCGCTGGACAATGCGATTGAGTATGTTTCTATGATCTCCGATCCGGAGAAAAAAATTATCCATATGGAAATTTCTTCGAGAAAGCAGTTTGTGTATGCAGAGGTCAGAAATTATTGCGATACGGAGATAAAAATTAAAAATGGATTTCCGATGACGACAAAACGGGATGCGGGAAATCATGGATTTGGGATTAAGAGCATTAGCTATGCGGTTAAAAAATATGGAGGAACGATGCAGTTCGGCGTAAAAGATCATTTCTTTTTCATAAGGATTTTGATTCCGAAAGAAGAAACAGAAAGCAGTTTGTGACAGATTTGGAACCATTCGTGCCAGAGGGATATTCCCTCTGGTTTTTTGTTTATAATGAGAATCACAAAAGACGTCTAAAGAAAAAAGGAGGTGGATGAAAAAGTGCGGCATCAGGAGCTGATAGAGAAAATGACTTTGGAAGAGAAAGCCGCATTTCTGACAGGAAAGAATGAGTGGTGTTCCAGAGACTATAAACATCTTGGAATTGAAAGTATTACCTTTGCAGATGGACCGAGTGGAGTCCGCAGACAATATGGAAACGGAGACCATCTCGGTTTGAATCCATCGACGCCAGCCACCTGTTTTCCATCCTCGTCTACGCTGGCAAACAGTTGGGACGAAGCGTTGGAAGAAAAGGTTGGAAGCGCGCTGGGGCAGGAGGCGGCATTGGAAGATGTCGCCGTATTGCTGGCACCGGGGCTGAATTTAAAGAGAAATCCGCTTTGCGGCAGAAATTTTGAATATTTTTCAGAAGATCCGTATTTGTCCGGAAAAATGGCGGCAGCTATGATAAGAGGAATCCAGAGAGAAGGTGTCAGCGCTTGCGCAAAGCATTTTGCAGTAAACAGCCAGGAAACAAGGCGGATGGCAGTAAATGCTATGCTGGATGAGCGGACGCTCCGGGAAATGTATCTGACGGGCTTTGAAATCGCCATAAAAGAAGGAAAACCGGGAGCGGTTATGTCCTCTTACAATGAAGTGAACGGGCAGTATGCGAATGAAAACAGGTTTCTGATGAAACAGATTCTGCGCCAGGAATGGGGATTTCAGGGATTTGTCGTCACCGATTGGGGCGGCGGCAATGATTTTACAAAAGGAATCCGAAACGGCTCCAATCTTCAGATGCCGGGCTGCGGATTTGACAGCGCAGGACAACTTCTAACAGCAATAAAGGATGGAAAGATTACAGAAAAAGAGGTGGATGAACGCGTTGATGAGTTGCTGCAGGCGGCGCTGAGCTTACCCAAACAGTCCAAAGAAAAGAAAAAAGAGCTGGAAAAGCAGAAAGAAGAGCTGCATCGAAGCCATCACAGGCTCGCGCAAAAAGCGGCAGAAGAAAGCATGGTTTTGCTGAAAAATGAAGCAGAGATACTTCCACTGGCTGCTGGAACAAGGGTTGCGTTGATTGGGGATTTCGCTTTTGAGCCGAGATATCAAGGAGCCGGGTCATCCAGTGTCAATGCGATCTGTGTGGAAAATGCAGCAGAAAAAATATTCGATACAGACCTTATGGTAGTCGGGATGGAAAGAGGTTACAGACGGGATGGAAAAACGGATTGCAATCTGGAAGCGCAGGCTTTGGAACTCGCATCCAAAGCGGAGGTGATCCTGTATTTTCTGGGGCTTGGAGAAACGGAGGAATCCGAAGGACTTGACCGGAAAAATATTGAAATACCGCAGAACCAGATTTCTCTTTTACAGAAGCTTACAAAAAAAAATCCGGCAATCGTAGCTGTACTCAGCACAGGAAGCGTTGTCGACATTGGATGGAAAACAGACTGTCGGGCAATTTTGCATGCTGGATTGTCCGGCGAAGCTGGAGCTGGAGCTGTTTTGAATGTACTGACCGGGAAAGTTAACCCAGGAGGAAAGCTGACGGAATCCTGGATTTGCCATTATGACGATACGCCGTCCGCTTCTGTTTATCCTGCGAAGGAAAGAACTTTGCCATATGGGGAAGGAATCTATGTGGGATATCGCTATTTTGAAAAAGAACAGATTCCGGTATCCTTTCCCTTTGGATTTGGACTTTCCTATACGGCCTTTTCGTACAGCGGTCTGGAAGTGGAAGAAAACGGAATTCGTCTGCGGATAAAAAATATGGGAGAGGTTGCCGGAAGCGAAATTGTACAAATGTATGTGGCGCTTCCGGACAGAAAAATCGAACGTCCGGAGAAAGAACTCAAAGGATTTGCAAAAGTTTATCTGGAAGCAGGAGAAGAAAAGGAAGTCTGCATTTTATTCGATGACAAAACGTTTCGGGTGTTTGATGAAGAAGGCGGAACGTGGGCAGAGGAAGCGGGAACGTATCGGATTTTCGTCGGCAGCAGCAGTCAGAATATCCGTCTGGCAGGAGAGCTTTTCCGAACTGGATTACAAAAAGACGGGCAGCACAGTCTGGAAGCCCCGGAGCGTAAAACGCAGATCTGGAAGGCAAGGATGCAGGCGTGCAAAACGTCTGGGATGGGAGAAAATACCGGAAATCCGGTTCGGAATGGATATAAGGTTCTGCAAGCAAACGATCCGCTGTCGGATATGCGATATGCGAAAAATCCGATCGCAAGGTACATTGCAAAAATGCTGAAAAATAAAATAGAAAAGGCAGAAGAAAACGGACAGACACCAGACTTAAATACGCTATTTCAGTATAATATGCCGTTCCGTGCGATTGCCAAAATGACAGGAGGAATGGTGTCCGCCAAAATGGTGGACGGACTTCTTCTGGCGGTAAACGGAAAGACAGGAAAGGGACTTGTAACAGTAATCTCCGGTTTCTTTGAGAATTGGAAGGCCAATAAAGCTTATGCAGCGATTCTTGCACAGCAGGAAAAAACAGGCGGGGAAGAAGGTGAACTATGAAGGAGCTGAAAGAGTGGAAAGAAAAACACTCGGATCTCTACGAATTTATCATTTTCAATATCCTGTCAAACTGTGCGACAATTACGAATTTTGCAGTGATGTGGGTCTGTACAGGGGTTGTGTTTCGGCACCTTCGGGAAATCCCATTTCAGGCGTTTGTGTTTGACTACACAACAAAGGAAAGCAGGATGCTTTGTGGATTTTTAAGCTTTTTAGCGGCAACGGCAGCGGCGCAGACGGTAAACTTTTTTGTACAGAAAAACCTGGTTTTTCATTCGAATGCGGCATTTGGAAAAGCTGCATGGAAATATGCAATTCTGGCAGTCATTCTGGTGATTGTTTCGACAGCGCTTCCGGCTTACAGCCAGAGGTGGTTTGCAGGGCTTGGCATTTCGGAAACGATTATTCCGACGCTTGCCAATATGCTGAATATCTTTGTGCAGGTTGTGATCAGCTATCCGACGATGAAATTCTGGGTAATGCCGGGGAAAAAGAAAGAGAGGACAGCAAAGGAGAAAGGAATGCAGAAGAAAAAGAACGATACGGAAAAAGAAGAGGGAGGAAACTTATGAAACGCAATACAGCAATTTTACGTGGACTGGCGGCTGTGACAGCATTGGGAACGATGCTTTGTACAACAGCGACCACACTGACATTTACCTATTCCGGAATTATCAATTCCTATCTGAACATCAATACAACGAAAATTATTCAGGCGGATAACGCGGACGGTGTTGTAGAAGCTGCCTATGATAATGAATATGGAACAGACAGCAGCAATAACCAGATGGCGATGCTTCTGGAGCTGGATGTGGCTTCGGAAAATATCGCGCAGACGGAAGAAGGAACAGTGCTTCTGACCAATCACAACAATGTGTTGCCGCTTTCCAAAGGTGCAGGAGTAACTTTGTTCGGCAACGGTGCATTCCATTCCGTAGGGACTTCTTCCAAAAGCCCGTTTGATGCAATTGTGCCTGCAACGCTCACGTCTGCGCTTCAGGAAGCGCTGGGAACCGATCAGGTCAACGCAGTGCTGGGCGAGCAGGTATATGCGGAGCTTGGAACGACGAGCGGGACAACCATTGTAGAGGGAGATATCGCATCCGTAAAAGCGAATGAAAGCAGCTGGCAGAACAGCTGTAACGATGCGGCAATTGTTGTTTTATCCAGAGCCGGTGGAGAGAGCCTGGACGCTGCGATGAAAACAGAGGAAGGCAGAAACTATCTGGCGCTTAGCAGTCAGGAAGAAGATTTGATGTTTTACTTAAAGCAGCAGAAGGAAGCGGGTGTATTTGGCAGCATTATCGTATTGATCAATTCTGAGCAGGCGATGGAGCTTGGCTGGCTCGACGAGTATGACGTAGATGCGTGTCTGGTAGTCGGCAGACCGGGCGCAGTAGGTTATACCGGTATTGTAAATGTGCTGACAGGCGCAGCAAATCCTTCGGGACGTCTGGTAGATACCTATGCTTCCAATTCTCTGTCCGCACCGGCAACTGTTTTTGCAGGAGAAAATACGCAGACGTGGGCAAATCTGGACTGGGTAGAAAACAATGACGTCGATTTTGGCACAGACGGTTCGGAAAACAACTGGATTGTGTATGCGGAAGGTATTTATGTCGGGTACAAATATTATGAAACCCGTTATGAGGATACGGTATTAAAAGCAGGAAATGCAGATTCTGCGAAAGGTTCCAGTACTGGCAATGCATGGAATTATGCGGATGAAGTGAGCTTTACTTTTGGTGACGGACTTTCCTATACAACCTTTGAGCAGAAGCTGGATCAGGTAAAATATAATGCGGAAACCGATTCCTATGAAGCAGAAGTGACCGTGACAAATACCGGAGATGTTGCGGGAAGAGATGTTGTGGAGTTCTATGCGCAGACACCATATGGTGCTTATGAAAAGGAAAACCATGTGGAAAAAGCGGCGGTTCAGTTTGTCGGAATGGGGAAAACAAAGCTGCTGGAGCCTGGAGCGAGCGAAACCGTAACCGTGTCTGTGGACAGATATTTCCTTGCCAGCTATGACACTTACGGCGCAGAAGGTTATATTATGAGTGCAGGGGATTATTATCTGGCAGTCGGTAGCAGCGCCCATGATGCACTGAACAATATTCTCGCAGCAAAAGGATATACTGTGGCAGATGGAATGGATGCTGATGGTAATGCAGACCTGACCTATACCTGGAACCAGGAACAGCTCGATACGGACAGCTACCGATATTCCGAAGAAAACGGAACAGAAGTGACGAATCAGTTTGAATTTGCAGATCTGAACTATTATGGAATTGACTTTACATATCTTTCAAGAAATGACTGGGACAGCACTTATCCAGCGATGATCCCTGTGGAAATGTCGGAAGAAATGTTAAAGGATATGGTGGCGAACTGGTATAATTCTGCAGATTATGATACCGGAGAAACCTATACGACCGGCGCAGACAATGGCATCACCTTTGCAGATTTGTACTATACGGACTATGACGATGAAGAAACCTGGAACGCTTTTCTGGACCAGCTGACGATTGAAGAGATGCTGACCCTGCTTTCCGATAATGATGGTTACGAAGCAATCAACAGCGTTGGAATGCCCGGAATGAAACGGACGGATGACAATATCGGTATTGGTTCTCTGACCTGTACCGGAACCGATGCGCTGACCTGGGTTTCTGAGGTTACGACATCCAGAACATGGAATACAGAGAGATTTACACAAAGAGGTCATCTGTTGGGCATTGAAGCTGTTTTTTGCGATGCGAACGAAATCTGGTACGGCGGCGGAAACATTCACAGAACTGCATTTGGCGGAAGAAATAATCAGTATTATGCAGAGGATGGAAACTACGGATATCTTGTCGGCGCTTATGAAGCAGAGGCAATGCAGAACGTAGGCGTTATCTACTGCATCAAGCACTTTGCGCTGAACGATCAGGAAACCGGAAGAAATGGTGTTTCCACCTTTACGAATGAGCAGGCACTGCGTGAGATTTACTTGAGATCGTTCGAAGGCGCATTCCGAGAAGGCGGCGCAATGTCTGTTATGACAGCCTTTAACCGAATCGGATGTGTGCCCAATAATGCGGATTCGGCATTGTTAAACAATGTGCTGAGAGGGGAATGGAATTTTAAGGGACACGTTACGTCGGATGGTTATTCTTCCCTTGCCTATAAAAATCATTTTGCAGAGTTCCTTGTAACCGGACAGGATTACTATTGCATGGATGCAGGAATGTATGGCTCTTCCATCGGAAAGCTGATCGATGCGGGAGATACGGCGATTATCGGAGCACTCAGACGTGCGGCGAAAAATAATCTGTATGTAGACAGCAGAAGTATTGCGGTAAACGGGCTGACAAACGGAAGCGTTGTTATGACGATCGTACCGGGATGGCAGAAAGCACTGTTAATTGCTACTGCGGTATTCGCGGCAGGATTTGTCGGATGCCTGGTTGCAGGGATTGTAACCATGTTTACCGGTAAAAAGAGGGAGGAAAAAGTATGAAAGAGAAAAGTATGAGTGAAAAGCTCAGTTTGGTCGGTGCAGGTATTGGCACAGTGACTCTGGTGATCTTCTGCATATACGGGCTGGTATATGATTATATGGATATTGCAGTTGTGTTCAGTCTTGTGTTGAGTGTTGCGTGTGGAGCAGGATATGTCCTGCTTCATGCGAAGGCTGCGGAAGTACTGAATCTGCTGCAGGTGATGTGCGTATCCTGGGGAATGGGACTTTTTTTCTTAAACAGCTATCCTGTATGGGCAGACCGTTTAAATGGCATTGATATGTACGGATCGAGAGGCACGCTGCTACCGGTGATTACCATTCTCGTACTGTGCTTTGCAACGGCGATTATCGGGATTGTTTCCTGCTTTATGAGAAAGGAGAAAGAGGCATGAGCGCAAAGAAAAAAATCGGAGTTGTCATGATGGCTTCCATCCTCTGTGTCTGCACGGGCTGTGCAAGCTCTGTGGCAGATAACACGAATACTTACTTTTCTCAGGTGAATTCCACATTAAATACTTGGTTTGCGTCCAATAGTACAAAAAGTGATGGAGAAGAAAGCTCTGGCAAAACAAAACTGGATGCACCGGCAGATTTTACACTGGATGAAAACGGGAATTATTCGTTTACAGGCGTGGAAAACGCAGATTATTATCTGGTTTATTTCTGTGCACCGGATGCTGTAAACGACGGAGATGCGTTCCTGTATTCCAGCGATGCACTGAAAGCAGACGGGGATGGCGGCGAAACCTATGAAGGAAATGTGGACGATTTATTACAGTATGGATACGGGGAATATCTTGTAAAAGTATTCGCGTTTCCCAGTGTGAATGACAATGAGCACTCGGTATCCGCGGCAGTATCGACGAGTTTCTCCTGCTCCGGGAATCAGGATGCGCCGGTCATCGATTACCTGTGGAATACGTTTGATGACACGGTTGAGGTACAGCTTTCCAATATCGATACCTATACTTATCAGAGCTATCCGGACAGTGTGGAAGTAACCTTTACCAATTCCGAAGACGCAAATGATGTGACAGTTCTTAAAATGGAGGATCTGTCTCCTGACAATAATACGCTGGTTTCGGGCGAATTAAAGAAAGGAACAACCTATGACATTACTGCGGTCAGCAAGAGCGACAGCGAGTATGTGTTAAACAGCGTATCGGATATGACCGACGTAGCGGAGGGCGTAACCTTTGATGATACAAACGTGATGTCGGAGAATTATTACTACACGGATGGAATTGCCAGAGCCACTTTCAGCTATCCGGAAGTTTGCGAGAATTTCGATCTGGAAAACGCAGGCGCGATGAACGAACCCGGCGCATGCGTAAAATTCACCTTCACAGCGACACCGACGATTGCCAATGCGGGCTGCGCGTACAGCTATATTGTAGCGGGCGACTGCAGACCGTTCTCTTTTGAGGATGGAACGCTGGATCTATATACAGACGGAACGTTTCTGATGTGCCAGAATTCGGAAATGCCTCCGGAAGGACCTTCGACCATTCAGGGAATCTGGAAAGATAACGGCGATGGGACAGCGACATTGAGCTTTAACCACGCAACGTTGACGACATCAGTTGACTGATATGACATTGCCAGACGGATGATTGATGCTGGCAGATGCCAGCCGTCGATTCGGTTTCCTGAGATGCTTTTGTTGGGGACATACACTTAAACAAAGAATAAAACAATAAAATCCCATGTTCACGCCGCGGCAGCATTGCACTGCTTCGGTGGTGGATGTGGGATTTTTTGCTCGTATTGCAGCATTTTTATTGGAAGTTGCCAGTCTGATAAGGATGGAATTTTCCAAACGGGCATGGTATACTCAACTCAACAAAACAAAGTGAGAAATAAAACTGGTGGTGTAGAAATCAGCAGGGATCATAACCGGGCAGGAATTTTGGAATCCTGCATAAAATGATGTCGGGGTCAAAAGCCCCCGACTTGATGCCTACGGATTGTTCCGTGCTGCGCACTCCCACAATCCTGCCCGATAGTCGCATATCGTGGGATTATCATCCCACTTTTATGCTCCTATCGGGGCGGGTCAAAAGGTCTTTCACCCACCTATGAGCAAGCTCATGTGGGCTTAGACCTTTTGACCCTGGCATCATAAAATAAGGGGATCGATACGAATGAAAAGAAAACAGGTAACAGCAGCATGCCTGATGGCGGCAACGATGCTGTTTTCAGGCTGCACGCCGAATATCAGTGAATATGCAGCGCGAGCGCAGCAAGCCGGAAAGAGCTTTTGGGAAGGGAAAACAACAGACGCTATGGCGCAGGACAGCGATACTGCGGCAACAGCAGATGACGAGACGTCTGTAGCAGGTGAAACACAGAATGTCAGTACAGGAACCGACACCGCTGCAGCGAACGATGATGAGGTGCAGGATAGCACCGCTGCGACCGATGGTGGGACACAGGACGGCATAACAGCGACCGGCGGCGAAGCGCAGCACGGCGATACCGCGGCAACAGCAGACAGCGAGATGCCTGCGACCGGCGAAACGCAGACCGACACTGCTGCAGAATCTGCGGCAGCAACAGCTCCTCAAATTCCGGTCCTGATGACAGAAGTGACCGACTCCGTTTATGAAGCATACGCGCAGAAATCGGATGCGTTTACCGGCAAGCTGGCGGGACACGACCGCTTAAGCCGCGCAGAAAACGCAGCGCTGACAGCAGTTCTTTCGCAGAAGGAGTACGGTGACAAGACGCTTTGCCTGCAGAACATGGCGAAGTATGACAGCAATGCAAATGAAAGCTATCTGCTGATGTTTGAGAGCACGCCGTTGACAGCGCGCGGGCGGATTTCCGGCGATCTCTGGTATTATGACGGCGAGTCGGCAAGGCTTCTGGAAAAAGGAATCGTCGTAACCGGACTGCAGCAGGTGACGGGAATTGGGAATCCGTTTGTTATTCTGGAAACGGAAGTCTCCGGCAAAAAACAGGCGGCTGTCTGGACGGTAAAAGATCAAAAGTGCGAAAAGCTTCTGGAGGATGCCGAGACGATCGAAGCGACAAAGGACGGCGTTTGTACGTTTTATCCTGCGGAGAAGACTGTGTACGATCCGCTTGTTTCGGAATGGGACAGTGCAGAAGAGACGGTTCCTGTTTATTATGAAAGAACAGCGGACGGATTTGCAGAGCGTTCGTATCGGGAGCTGACAGCGTCGGAATATTTGGCGTATGTGTCTGCAGAGGATTCGGATGAAGAGGCACAGGCGTGGAAGGAAAAGCTGGAAGAGCAGTTCTACACGCAGACGGATGAAAATACAGAATATACCTATTGGTTTTATGCAATTGGGGAGGACAAAATTGCCTATCGCTGCAGAGAAGCCGGGCAGTCGGTCGGACAGGAAGAAGGAATCGATCATGCGGTTGCGAAGTACAGCTGGTGTATCAGCAGCCTGGATCAGGGAAAGCTGACCAAAGCATCGGAGACGATCAGCGGGGATGGATTTTTCTTCCCGTCGAGATTGGAGCAGGAAGAAGCGCTGGAGAGCCTGGAGGATATTCCAAACGAATTTACGAAAAACCGGTTGAATAAAGTGCAGAAAACAGCCCGCGCGGCGGTCGGTCAGGCGGTTGCACAGATTCTGGAGGTACAGGAGTACCCGGAGGATGCGCTGTGTTTTGCAGAGACGGCGGATTACGATGGGAACGGCAAAAAAGAAACATTTGCGGCGATCGGCAGGTACGACGGAGCCTTCGGCGCGCCGGTATGCGACCTGTGGTTTGTCGGCGCGGACGGCGCAGTTTTGGAAGAAGAGAATTTTGCCTTTAAGGAGCTGGAAAAGCTGGGAAGCGCCTTTGTGCTGTATCGTGGCTACGAAGTGTCCGGCGTCAGCGACATGCTGTTTGGCGTGCAGGAGCAAGGAGCAGTGCGCCTGTTAAAACAGATGGGGCACTTTGAGCTGGATGATGACGGCGATCTGATGGTATGGACTGCCGGGACAGAAGCCGCGCCGGGATATTATGACATCAGCCTGCGCACACTGACAGAGTATCGATTAGAAGAAATCTGTGAAAAAGAGCTGTTACAGTATAAAAACGGCAAAGCAGTGTTAAAGAGTATCCTGCGGCAGGTTGGATCAGATTCCGGGAAAATACAGATTTTATCCGGGGAAAACGATAGGATTCATGTCAACTTTTCGGACGCGGAAGGAAGCTGGTACGAGACATGGAAAGTGGAAAACGACAGACTTGTACTGACAGACAGCGGAGAAGGAAGCGTAAAAGAGGTTCATGAAAGCGGTGATGTGTCCGGACAAAACGCAGTCAGTCAAAACAGCGCTGTATCTGACCGGGAAGCAGACAGCATCAGTGAAAACAATGCGGCAGCATCCGACCGGACAGGCAGCATCGGCACGAAGTCTGTGACAAAGAGCGGGCAAAAGTCAGAAAACGGGACAGAAAGCCCTGCCTTCGACTTCTCTGCGCCCGATGGGACAGCAAAGGAAACTCAGACAGAACAAGAATAGGAAATTACAAAAATATGGCATTTGCACATTTGCACGTCCATACAGAGTACAGCCTGCTGGACGGTTCCAATAAAATCAAAGAATATGTAAAACGAGTCAAGGAGCTGGGCATGACGGCTGCGGCGATTACCGACCATGGCGCAATGTACGGTGTGATCGATTTTTACCGTGCGGCGCGGGCAGAGGGTATCAATCCGATTTTGGGCTGTGAGGTCTATGTTGCGCCCAATTCCCGTTTTGACCGGGAGATTACCGGCGGGGATGACCGGTATTACCATCTGGTGCTTCTGGCGGAAAATAATACTGGTTACGCGAATCTGAGCAAAATCGTCAGCCGCGGTTTTACGGAGGGGTACTATTACAAGCCGCGTGTCGATATGGAGGTTCTGGAGGAATTTCACGAGGGAATTATCGCGCTGTCTGCGTGCCTGGCAGGTGAAGTGCCGCGCTATATCCAGAAAGGACTGCCGGAGGAAGCAAAAAAATGCGCATTAAAGTATCAGTCGATTTTTGGGAAGGATAATTATTTCCTGGAACTGCAGGATCATGGGATTCCGGAGCAGCAGACCGTAAACATGGCGCTTTTACAGATGTCGCGAGAACTGGACATTCCGTTAGTATGCACGAACGACGTGCACTACACCTATGCGGAGGACGCAAAGCCCCACGATATCCTTCTGTGTATCCAGACCGGCAAAAAGCTTTCCGACGAAAACCGGATGCGTTACGAGGGCGGTCAGTATTTCGTCAAAAGCGAAGAAGAGATGAAGGGACTGTTTCCCTATGCGTGGGAGGCAGTGGAAAATACACAGCGAATTGCAGACCGCTGTCATGTGGAAATCGAGTTTGGTAAGACGAAGCTGCCGCATTTTGATGTGCCGGAGGGCTATGATTCCTGGGGATATTTGAACAAGCTGTGCACTGACGGCATGAAAGAGCGCTATCCGGAGGACGACGGCACGCTGCAGAAGCGTCTGGAATACGAGCTGGGTATTATCAAGCGCATGGGATATGTGGACTATTTCCTGATCGTGTGGGATTTTATCAACTATGCCAGAGAAAACGGTATTCCGGTAGGACCTGGACGTGGAAGTGCAGCTGGAAGCATCGTTTCCTACTGCCTGCATATCACGAATATTGATCCGATCCGTTATAGCCTGCTGTTTGAGCGTTTCCTGAACCCGGAACGAGTTTCCATGCCGGATATCGATATCGACTTCTGTTATGAACGCAGACAGGAGGTCATCGATTATGTCGGACGCAAATATGGAAAAGAAAAGGTTGTGCAGATTGTCACATTCGGTACGCTGGCGGCAAAGGGTGTCATCCGCGACGTCGGGCGTGTCATGGATCTGCCGTATTCCTTTGTGGATTCGATTGCAAAAATGATCCCGAACGAGCTGAACATGACGATTGATAAGGCACTGTCAATGAATGCAGAGCTGCGCAAGCTCTACGAGAGCGATGAACAGGTGCACGTGCTGATTGATATGAGTAAACGGCTGGAGGGATTGCCGCGCCACACCTCGATGCACGCAGCAGGGGTTGTGATCTGTCCGGAGGCGGCAGATCATTTTGTACCGCTTTCACGAGGGTCGGATGGCTCGATCACAACGCAGTTTACGATGACGACGCTGGAAGAGCTCGGACTGTTAAAAATGGACTTTCTGGGGCTTCGAACCCTGACAGTAATCGACCACGCGGTCAAGATGATTGAGCATGACACCGGTGTGAAGCTCGATATGGAGCATCTGGACTATAACGATAAAAAAGTGCTGGATTCGCTCTGCACCGGCAGGACGGACGGCGTGTTCCAGCTGGAAAGCGGCGGGATGAAAAGCTTCATGAAGGAGCTAAAGCCCCAGAACCTGGAGGATATCATCGCGGGTATTTCCCTGTACCGTCCCGGGCCGATGGACTTTATTCCAAAATATATTAAAGGAAAAAACAATCATGACGAAATCACCTATTCCTGTCCGGAGCTGGAACCGATCCTGTCTCCGACCTACGGCTGTATCGTGTATCAGGAGCAGGTTATGCAGATTGTGCGCGACCTCGGCGGCTACACGATGGGACGAAGCGACCTGGTTCGTCGTGCGATGAGCAAGAAAAAGCAGTCTGTCATGGAAAAAGAACGGGCGAATTTCGTTTACGGCAATCCCGAAGAGGGCGTGCCCGGCTGTGTGGCCCGGGGCATTCCGGAAAAGGTCGGTCTGGAAATTTACGCGGAAATGATGGATTTTGCAAAATACGCGTTCAACAAATCCCACGCCGCATGCTACGCGGTTGTCGCTTACCAGACGGCTTACCTGAAATATTATTATCCGGTGGAATTTATGGCATCCCTAATGACTTCTGTAATCGATAACCCCGGAAAAGTGGCGGAATACATTCTGGTCTGCCGCCAGATGGGAATCGCGATTCTGCCGCCGGATATCAACGAGGGAGAGCCGGGATTTTCGGTATCGGGAAAATCAATCCGGTACGGGCTGACTGCGATCAAGGGTGTAGGACACCCGGTTGCGGACGCGGTGATCACAGAGCGGAAGCTGCGGGGCGTGTTCAAAAACCTGCAGGATTTTCTATCCAGAATGTCCGATACGGAAGTCAATAAGCGCAACGTGGAAAACTTCATCAAAGCGGGTGCATTCGACAGCCTTGAGGGAACACGCAAGCAGTTTATGAGCGTATTTGTGCAGCTGATGGATCAGAATCAGCAGAATCGGAAAAATAATATGGCGGGACAGCTTTCCTTATTCGATCTGGTGGACGAGTCGGAAAAGAAAAACTATGAAATCCGCTTCCCGGATGTCGGGGAATATTCGAAGGAAATTCTTCTGACCTTTGAAAAAGAAGTGCTCGGTGTGTATGTCAGCGGGCATCCGCTGCAGGAATACGAGCAGCTCTGGCGCAGGAATATTTCTAATACAACGGCAGATTTTATGCTGGATGAGGAGACAAACAGCGTCCATATTCAGGACGGAGCAAAGGCGGTCATCGGCGGAATTATTGAGGAAAAGAAGATCAAATATACCAAAAACGATAAGGTGATGGCGTTTTTACAGGTGGAGGATCTGGTTGGAACGATTGAAGTTATCGTTTTCCCGAAAACCTATGAGCAGTACGGCAGCAAGCTGATGGAGGATGAAAAGGTTCTCCTGCGGGGGCGCGTTTCCGCAGAGGAGGACAAAGACGCGAAGCTGATCTGTGAATCCGTGCAGACGTTTGACGAAATCCCCAAAAAGCTCTGGATTAAGTTTCCGACGATGGAAGCCTATCAGCAGCAGGAAAAAAAGCTGCTTTCGGCAATCGCAGCTTCCGACGGCAAGGATACCGTGGTGATTTATGTGGAAAATCCGCGCGCGATGAAGCAGCTTGGGGCGAATCAGACCGTTCATGGGGACGAGGCGCTTTTAAAGCAGCTGGAAGAGTTGTTTGGAGAAGAAAACGTAAAGCTGATGTAAGTTTCACAAAACCATTGAAAAGAAAGCCCGTTTCGATTAAAATAAAAAATGGTTTTACGGATTTTGAAATCTTAAGATTGAAGTCCAGCCCGCAGCGGCAGACAGGAGGAACAATGGCAGCTAAGATAAAGACAATTGGAGTTCTTACAAGCGGCGGAGATGCGCCGGGTATGAATGCGGCAATCCGTGCGGTTGTTCGGAAAGCGATTTGCAACGGCGTCAAAGTAAAAGGCATTAAAAAAGGCTATCAGGGTCTGTTAAATGAAGAAATCATAGATATGGATGCCCGCAGCGTTTCGGATACCATCCAGAAGGGCGGTACGATTCTGGGAACCGCACGTTGTCTGGAATTTAAGACCGAAGCCGGACAGAAAAAGGGCGCGGAGATCTGCCGCAGACACGGCATCGACGGTCTGGTTGTTATTGGCGGCGACGGCTCTTACAGAGGTGCGCAGGCGATGTCCAGACTTGGGATCAATACGATCGGTCTGCCGGGCACGATCGATCTGGATATTGCATGTACCGAATATACGATCGGTTTCGACACGGCAGTCAATACCGCGATGCAGGCAATCGATAAGGTAAGGGATACTTCATCTTCACATGAACGCTGCAGTATTATCGAAGTAATGGGTAGAAATGCCGGTTATATCGCACTGTGGTGCGGCGTCGGTACCGGCGCGGAGGATATCCTTCTTCCTGAAAAGTACGACTATGACGAGCAGCAGCTGATTAACAATATTATCAACAACCGGAAAAAGGGCAAAACCCACCATCTGATCATCAATGCAGAAGGTATCGGTCATTCTACTTCCATGGCGAAGAGAATTGAAGCAGCAACGGGTGTGGAAACCAGAGCAACCATCCTGGGGTACATGCAGCGAGGCGGCAGCCCGACCTGTCTGGATCGTTATTATGCTTCTATCATGGGCGCTTATGCGGCAGACATCCTCTGCGCAGGCAGCTCGAACCGTGTTGTGGCTTACAAACACGGCGAATTTGTAGACTATGATATTGAGGAAGCACTTGCGATGCAGAAAGAAATTCCCGAATATCATTATCAGGTCAGCAAAGCGCTGGCCACCTGACGATACAGGACGCAAAGGGGCGGCTGCACACGAAATGTGTGTGGCCGTTGTGCGTTTTCATAAAGATCAACGGAGGAACCTGCATGATTACTGCAGCATCCAACAGCCGGATCAAAAGGCTGGTACAATTGAATCAAAAGTCGAAGCTGCGCAGAACGGAGGACGTTTTTCTGGCAGAGGGTGTGAAGATGTTTCTGGAAGCACCGAGAGAGCAGCTGCAGGAGGTCTATGTTTCGGAATCCTTTCTGGAAAAGTGCAGCTGCAGGGAGCATCTGGAAGAGGTTGGCTACGAAGTCGTTTCCGACAGCGTTTTTTCTAAAATATCGGACACCTGCACGCCACAGGGCGTTTTATGCGTGCTGAAACAGTTTCACTATAATATAGAAGAAATGCTGCGGGACAAAGCACCGCTGTTTCTGCTTCTGGAAAATATACAGGACCCCGGCAACCTCGGCACGATGCTGCGAACCGGTGAGGGCGCAGGCGTTTCCGGGATTATCATGAGCAGGGATACAGTCGATTTGTACAACCCGAAGGTTATCCGTTCAACGATGGGCAGCATCTACCGCGTTCCGTTTTATTATGCGGACGATTTTGCGGCGGCGGTTCATCAGGTACAGCAGGCGGGTGTCAGCGTATACGCGGCGCATCTGCGCGGGAAAAATTCCTATGCCTGTCAGGATTACACAAAGGGGACGGCATTTCTGATCGGTAACGAGGGCAACGGTCTGCGGGAAGAGACTGCAGAACTTGCGGACTGTTACATTCGGATTCCGATGGAGGGCAAAGTCGAGTCGCTAAATGCGGCGGTGGCGTCTTCGATTCTGATGTATGAAGCGCATCGGCAGAGGGCGACGCTTGAAAAATAACATTTTTCAAGCTCGAGATTTGTGTCTGCGCGCACTTGACACAAACTCGACATGCGCAAAAAGCGTGCGCAGAAATGAGAGGCACAGATGAAAATCGGTTTTATCGGACTTGGAAATATGGCGCAGGCGATGATTGGAGGAGTTTTGAGAAATCACCTGGCTGTGCCGGAGGAAATTTACGGTTCTGCAAAAACGGCGGAGACGGAAAGCAAAGTGCATGAAATGTTTGGCATCACGGTGACAGGCGATAACCTGGAAACCGCGCGGCAGGCAGAGCTTTTGATTCTTGCCGTAAAGCCGCAGTTTCTGGAGAAAGTGATCGGACAGATCAGCGACATTGACCTGACCGGTAAGACGATTCTGAGCATTGCGGCAGGCAAAAGCCTTGCGTGGCTGGAAGAGCAGTTCTGTGCGCCGCTTCCGTTTGTGCGTGCGATGCCAAATACGCCGGCGCTGGTCGGGGAAGGCTGTACCGGAGTCTGCTATGGCAGCAGGGTAACTCCTGAGATGAAAGAAAAAACGGCGGCTGTCCTGGACAGTTTCGGCAAGACGGTTGAGCTTCCGGAACGTCTGATGGATGTGCTGACCGGCGTTAGCGGCTGTGCGCCTGCCTGGATTTTTATGCTGATCGAGGCGATGGCGGACGGTGCAGTTGCGGAAGGCATGCCGCGCAGCCAGGCATATGAATGCGCTGCACAGGCTGTGCTCGGCAGCGCGAAGCTGATGCTTGAGACCGGAAAGCATCCGGGAGAGTTAAAGGATATGGTCTGCTCCCCGGCAGGCTCCACGATTCAGGCGGTACGCGTTTTAGAGGAAAAAGGCTTCCGCGGCGCAGTGACCGATGCGGTCATCACTGCGGTGGAGAAGTCCAGAAGCCTGTAAAATAGTTTGTTACAAAAATGTTAAAAACAGGTATAGAGGAAGATCTGATGGAAAAAATAATCCCGTCAGGTCTTCTTTTTTTGATAAAAAATCGAAAAAACCGCAGAAAATGGCTGTCCTTTTTATGAAAAGAGAATTTACTATGTTAAAGCGGTATTTGTTGAAAACTTTGAAAAATAGTAAGAAAAAGGCGATGATTTCGGAGGTTTGTTGTAAAAATATCACAATAGAAGAAAAACCTTTGTGGGGAACTAACGGAAATTTGTGGTTCCGGGCGAACGACTTGACATTTGATTGTAATATTGCTATCATATCATGCGTAACAATTGTTAATAAGTTTGTAACAATTGAAACAGCTCTGTAACAAGGAGCATCCCACAAAAAGCTCCTGAATTTCACCGGCAGAATGGTCGGGGAAGCAGAGTAAGATTTATGGAGGTAAGAATGAACGGAAAAGGCAGAAAGTTGTTTCGTAGTGCAGTCGGCATTTTAACATCTGTTATGATGATGGGTGCATATACGACAACCGCTATGGCAAGTGGTATCGGTGTCATTGATGCGAAAGACATGCTGGATATTCATGCAGAAGCAAATACAGCGTCTGCGGTGGTTGGTCAGGTCATGGAGGACGGTCATGTGGCGATCCTTGCAAAGTACAACGACTGGGTGCAGATCCAGGCGGGAGAAATTGCAGGATGGGTACCGGCTGAAAATCTGGTCGAGACAGAGATTTCCAACGAAGAGGCTGTTGCAGCCAATGAGCAGGTGATCGCTGAACGGACAGGAGCAACAGCATCCGAAGATGAATTCTTTGCAGAGGAAGAAGTACAGCAGGATGAAACAGCAGCTTTACAGGCAGAGGCGAGTGAAGCAGCACAGAATGAGATAGAAGAAGTACAGGCAGCCGAGGAAGCAGCACGCATCGAAGCGGAGGCGCAGGCAAAGGCAGCAGCCGAGGAAGCAGCGCAGCTTGAAGCGGAGGCGCAGGCAAAGGCAGCAGCCGAGGAAGCAGCGCAGCTTGAAGCAGAGGCGCAGGCAAAGGCAGCCGAGGAAGCAGCACGGCTTGAAGCAGAGGCGCAGGCAAAGGCAGCCGAGGAAGCAGCACGGCTCGAAGCGGAGGCGCAGGCAAAGGCAGCAGCCGAGGAAGCAGCGCGGCTCGAAGCGGAAGCTCAGCAGGCAGCTTTGGCAGCCCAGACCGCAGCGATATCCGCAGAGGAATTAAAACTGCTTGCAAATATTATTTACTGTGAAGCAGGCAGTGAATCCTACGTTGGTAAGGTTGCGGTAGGTAATGTCATCATGAACCGCGTCAAGAGTGCATCGCAGCCCAATACGATTACCGAGGTTGTTTACGCAAAAGGACAGTTTTCCCCTGTTAGAAACGGTTCGCTGCAGAGGGCACTGAGCAGTGACAAGGCAGATGCAGCCTGCTATCAGGCAGCAATCGAAGCATTAGCCGGTGCACAGCCGGTCGGCGGCAAGCTGTTTTTCAGAAGAAATAACGGTCGTTCCGGACAGGTAATCGGACATCACGTTTTTTACTAAAACAGTATCATAGCCGGGGCATTTGTCTCAACAGCATTGTAAGGGAATCGTCAGAAGATGATAGGAATCCATTGTTTCTGACAGAAAAAGAGCGAAAAAAGGCATGTGGAAAAGGATTGTTTTTCACACGCCTTTTTTGTATTCATGACAATAGAATCCTCGCAGGGCGCACACTTGACAGTAATTGACGGATTTGATATGATGACGCTAATCATGTAATATAATTGTAACATTTGATGAGCCGATTTTGGGAGCGCCAAAGGCGCGGAAAATCAATGGAGGCTCAGCTATCGTTACTGTCTGCGGATATGAGGGGATAGAAAGGATCATCGATTTATGGGCTGGAGCAGAAAATGTGAGAAAAGGGGGAAGCACTGGTTGCGGGCTGCAGCGCTGGGAGTCGTCTTTTTGTGGACGGCCGGAAGCAGTCTGCAGGCAGAGGCAGAATCGAGCAAAAGCGCGCACTGGCACAAGGGCGTTGGCGTGGAGGCGTGGCTGACAGGAGCGGATAATGAACAGGTCAGTCAGAACGCAGCATCCCAAAATGATGCGGCAGATACAGCGATCGCCGCAGTCGGCGGGCAGGGAACGGATGCAGCGTCCGACAGTGCGGACAGCAAAACCAAGGCTTCGTCCGGCGATGGAACGAAAATGGACGACCTGACCGGAACGATCGTGATGACGAGCGTCCAGAATGTATTGAATGTCAGGACGGAACCGGACAGCGAGGCAGAGCTTGCAGGGTATTTGTATGCAGACTGTGGCGGTACAGTGCTGGAACAAAAGGACGGCTGGACAAAGCTTGAGTCCGGCGAACTGACCGGCTGGGCGAATAACGATTATCTGCTGTTTGGGGAAGAAGCGCGGAAAGAGGAAAAAGACGCGGGACGGATTGTGGCAACGACCAAAACAGGCGCTTTGAGAATCCGGAAAGAACCTTCAGGAGATGCTGCGATTTATGATCTGCTGGAAGAAGGTGCAAAGTATGAGGTCGTGGATGAAGAGCAGATCCGTTTCAGCGAGGATCAGGAAATCACGGCGGACTGGGTTGCGATCAATTACGGCGGAAAGACCGGATATGTGTCTTCGGAATATGTCCAGGTTGATTTTGAAATCGATTACGGAGAGACGGTTGAGCAGGTAAAAGCGCGCGAGGAAGCGGAAGCTGTGAGACTGCAGGCGGAAAAAGAAGCTGCCGCACAGAAACAGAAGAAGGAAAAGGCAGCGCAGGCGGAAAAGGAAGCGAACAAGGCTGCTGCACTGGCTGCGGACGACAGCGTGCTTTTGGCGGCGCTCATTCAGTGTGAAGCGGGAGAAGAGCCCTACGAAGGACAGGTGGCTGTCGGCGCAGTCGTGATGAATCGGGTCAGAAGCGGCGCTTATCCGAATACGGTCAAGGGAGTTATCTATGCTTCGGGACAGTTTACACCGGCGGGAAGCGGACAGGTTGGACGCGTTGTCGCAAGTGGAAAGATCAAGGCAAGCTGCCTGCAGGCGGCACAGGAAGCGATGGCGGGAAGCACCCCGGTTGGAATAGCGACGCATTTTAGGCGGGCAGGAAGCAGGGAAGGTATTGTGATCGGACATCATGTATTTTGGTAGACGGGGCATGATTTTTGTAGTATGATAGTCATAAGTCACAGGAAAGGAGGAGTTACATGACGGAAGTATTTGCCTGGCTGGCTCTGTTGATTTTACTTGTGCTGATTGAGCTTGCGACGATGGGGCTGACGACAATCTGGTTTGCAGCCGGAGCTCTTGTTGCGACGATTGCAGCTGCCTGTGGTGCGCCGGTTCTGGTGCAGGTCATCCTGTTTTTGGTAGTGTCCGTGCTGATGCTTGTTTTTACAAGACCGATTGCCATGCGCTATTTCAATGTTGGAAGGGCGAAGACCAATGTGGACAGCATGCTTGGGGAACGCGGTATCGTGACCGGCAGGATTGATAACCTGCACAGCTGCGGACAGGTTACGCTCAAAGGCATGGAGTGGTCAGCGAGATCTCAGGAAACTGAGGGGACGATTGAAGAGGGTACCGTCGTCATTGTAAAAAAGATCGACGGCGTGAAGCTGATCGTTGTTCCGGATGAGATCGAAACAGAAGAACCTGTAACAAACAGCAGAGAGACTGCTGACAACATGCGGTAAGACCGCGGAAATGAGGGTAATTATGATAGGTGGATTGGTAATACTCATTATTTTAATTCTTGCAATTGCAATTGTAGCGTCCTGCATCAAGATCGTACCGCAGGCGCAGGCTTATGTCGTAGAACGTCTCGGCGCATATCAGGATACCTGGAGCGTTGGCCTTCACTTTAAAGTGCCGATTGTCGATAAGGTTGCAAAGCGTGTACTGTTAAAGGAACAGGTAGCGGATTTCCCGCCTCAGCCTGTTATCACAAAGGATAACGTTACGATGCGGATCGATACCGTTGTCTTTTTCCAGATCACAGATCCCAAGCTGTTTACCTACGGAGTTGAAAATCCGATCATGGCGATTGAAAACCTGACCGCGACAACCCTGCGTAACATCATCGGAGACCTGGAACTGGATCAGACCCTGACCTCCCGTGAAACGATCAATGCCAAGATGCGTGCATCCCTGGATATCGCAACTGATCCCTGGGGCATCAAGGTAAACCGTGTCGAATTAAAGAACATTATTCCTCCCGCAGCAATTCAGGATGCGATGGAGAAGCAGATGAAGGCAGAGCGTGAACGCCGTGAAGCGATCCTGCGTGCTGAAGGTGAAAAGAAATCTACCATCCTGGTAGCAGAAGGTAAAAAGGAATCCGCAATTCTGGAAGCAGAGGCAGAAAAACAGTCTGCAATCCTGCGCGCAGAAGCAGAGAAAGAAAAGATGATCCGTGAGGCAGAAGGTGAAGCGGAAGCAATCCTGAAAGTCCAGCAGGCGACTGCAAACGGTCTGCGTTTCATCAAGGATGCAGGAGCGGATGATTCTGTACTTCGTTTAAAGAGTCTGGAGGCTCTGGAAAAGGTTGCGGACGGCAAGTCTACAAAGATCATCATTCCGTCCGAAATTCAGAACATGGCGGGACTGCTGACCAGTGCGAAGGAGCTTTTAAGCGACAAATAAGCTCACACGTACCATCTTCGATGCTATCCGCTGCCTGACAGCGTATTTCATCTTTACAAAAAAGGACCGTACATTCTATAATGAATGTACGGTTTTTTATTTTATGATGCCAGGGTCAAAAGGTCTAAGCCCACATGAGCTTGCTCATAGGTGGGTGAAAGACCTTTTGACCCGCCCCGATAGGAGCATAAAAGTGGGATGATAATCCCACGATATGCGACTATCGGGCAGGATTGTGGGAGTGCGCAGCACGGAACAATCCGTAGGCATCAAGGTCGGGGGCTTTTGACCCCGACATCATTTCATAGGAAAATGCGTCCTATGAAATAAAAACGCGCTACGAGGATGCGCACTCGGCGCAGGGGTAGATGGTTGCCGAAGCAACCGCGCCTCGGCGCGAGAATGTGCCAAGGCACATTCTTTTTTATCAGGAAACAAATCCTGCAGCGCAGGATTTTATGAAGAGGAGGATACATCATGGACCTGACAGGACGTCATTTTTTGAAATTACTGGATTATACGCCGGAGGAAATCAATTATTTAATCGACCTTGCAGCGGAGCTGAAACGCCTCAAAAAAGCAGGCATTCCGGTCGATACCTTACGGGGCAAAAATGTTGCACTGATTTTTGAAAAGACCAGCACGAGAACCCGCAGCTCCTTTGAGGTTGCTGCACACGATCTTGGCATGGGATGTACTTACCTTGATCCGTCCAGCTCCCAGATTGGCAAAAAAGAGAGCATCCGCGACACCGCACGTGTTCTGGGACGGATGTTTGAAGGAATTGAATACCGCGGTTACGGACAGGAAATCGTAGAAGAGCTTGCAAAATATGCAGGCGTTCCGGTATGGAACGGTCTGACCAATGAGTTCCATCCGACCCAGATGCTGGCGGACCTTTTGACGATTCGCGAGCATCTTGGAAAGCTGAAAGGCGTGAATCTGGTTTATATGGGAGACGCCCGCTACAACATGGGCAATTCCTACATGGTCGTATGCGCGAAGATGGGCATGCACTTTACCGCCTGCGCTCCGTCCCGTTATTTCCCGGACAAGGCTCTGGTTGAGCAGTGTCAGGAAATTGCAAAGCAGACCGGCGGCAGCATTACGCTGACCGAAGACGTAGAGAATGGAACAAAGAATGCGGACGTTATCTGCACCGACGTATGGGTTTCGATGGGCGAGCCGGATGCGGTATGGATGGAGCGTATCGAAGACCTGATGCCTTATCAGGTAAACCGCAAAGTGATGCAGAATGCCGGGAATGCGATTTTCATGCACTGCCTGCCTGCATACCATGACCGCAACACCCAGATCGGCAGAGAAATCGGAGAGCGCTTCGGTATCTATGAGATGGAAGTAACGGATGAAGTCTTTGAATCCGACGCGTCGGTTGTATTCGACGAGGCAGAAAACCGCATGCACACCATCAAAGCAGTGATGGCGGCAACACTGGGCTGGAAAAATCCGACAGAGGTATAACGGAAGGACAGCAGCATTTGCTTCGGTGTATGACAATAGGACGGGCACAAAGTATTCTGCTGCTGAAAAGGAGAAAAGTTCATGTTGGATCAAAAGAAGCTGGACAGCCTCCTTGCAGGCTGTCGGTTTTGGGAAAAGGTTCAGTGCTTTGAAACGGTGGATTCAACGAATCTGATTGTCAAAGACTGGGCACGGCAGGGCGCAGAAGAAGGAAGGTGCGCAGTTGCGGAGGCACAGACGGCAGGACGCGGCAGAAGGGGAAGAAGCTGGATTTCTCCGCCCGGAGAAAATCTGTATTTCAGCATTTTGCTGCGCCCACAGGCGGAAGCGTCTCATGTGGCGATGATTACACTGCTGATGGCGATCGCCGTAACGCAGGGCGTGCGGGAGCTTCATCTGGATGCGAAGATCAAATGGCCGAACGACGTGGTGGTAAACGGAAAGAAAATCTGCGGAATTTTGACGGAGATGTATCAGTCTGCAGCCGGCAGCTTTTTCCTTGTGATCGGGACGGGAATCAACGTCAATCAGAAGGAATTTCCGGAAGAGGTAAAAAAGACAGCTGGTTCTCTGGCGCTGGAATTGGGAGCCGATGTGGACCGGGAAGTGCTTCTTGCATCCGTGCTGAGACATTTTTTGGATTGCTACGACAGCTTTCTGGAAACAATGGATTTGAGCGGACAAAAAGAGCTTTACGAGAGCTTTCTTGTCAATAAAGGACGCGTTGTGGAGGTGCTGGATCCCAAAGGTGAATGGCAGGGAACGGCAATCGGTATTGAGAAGACCGGCGAGCTGCTTGTCCGGAGAAAGGACGGTTCCGTTGAAGCGGTCTATGCCGGAGAAGTATCAGTGAGAGGAATATATGGATATGTCTGAAACAGGAAAATTGGGAGAAAAAATCGTGCTCTGCGGGGCGAACGCCTACGAGCAGAAATATTATTTTAATCCAAGATTCAGCAAAATCCCACAGTCCGTCCAGGATGAGCTGCACATTATCTGCGTGCTGTTTACCCGGGAAGTGGGAGGAATTTTTACGATCGTATTTGAAGAGGACGGAACGCTCGCGTTTGAAACCAATGCGGCAGACGATGATTTATTATATGATGAAATTTCGAGCGGACTTCTGATTGCGGAAATCAAAAGAAACCGTCAGGAGCTTTTAGAATCTCTGACTTTGTATTATCGGGTTTTTATTCTCGGTGAGGATGTGTCCGCGCTTCTGGAGGAAGAAGATTGAAAAATAAGTTCCTGTTCACCCGCGGCATGCGCAAATGGCGTGCGCAGAAATGAGAGGAAAGAATGATTTTAGTAATTGATGTAGGAAATACAAATATTACATTTGGTGTATACGAGTCCAAAAAACTGGTTACGACGTTTCGGATGACATCCCGGACGATGCGTACTTCGGACGAATACGGCACGGAGATTCTGGCGATGCTGCAGAACAATCAGATCGACCGCCGGAAGGTCGGGGGCGCAATCATTGCGAGCGTTGTGCCGAAGGTCATGCATGCGCTGATCGGCGCGGTTGTGCGCTATCTGCATACCGAACCGTTGATCGTTGGCAGTGGAATCAAAACCGGCATCAAGATCACCTCCGAGAATCCAAAGGAAATCGGACCGGACAGAATTGTGGACGTAGTCGCCGCTTATGAAAAGTACGGCGGTCCTGTGCTGGTTCTGGATTTTGGAACGGCGACGACCTACGACCTCGTTACAGAGGACGGAAGATTCGGTGTCGGCATCACCGCACCCGGCATTCGAATTTCTGCAAAGGCGCTGTGGGAGGATACGGCACGCCTGCCGGAGGTTGAAATCAAAAAGCCAGATTCCATTCTGGCGCGGGAAACGATTTCCAGTATGCAGGCAGGTCTGGTTTACGGACAGATCGGTCAGACCGAATATATCATCAATCAGGTCAAAAAAGAAACCGGTATCACGGATCTGAAGGTTGTTGCGACCGGCGGACTGGGACGGATTATTGCCGATGAAACAGATACCATCGACATTTACGACAGCGCCCTGACGCTGGATGGACTGCGGATTCTGTACGAAAAAAACTGCAGCGGAAAATAAGTTCCGGGCAGCAGAAGGGTGTGTTCTGCTGTCGGAAAACGCAGGAAGTAAAAAGTGCTTCCGAAAAAGGAGGATTATGAAACAGCTTACGATCGGAAACGTGAGCCTTGCAAATCCTGTGATTTTAGCGCCAATGGCAGGTGTCAGCGACCTGCCATTTCGTTTGCTCTGCCATGAGCAGGGGGCAGGAATGGTCTGTTCGGAAATGATCAGCGCAAAGGCGATTCTTTATCATAACAAAAATACCGAAGAACTGATGCAGATTCATCCGGACGAGGGACCGGTTTCCCTTCAGCTGTTCGGCTCTGATCCGGATATCGTCAGCGAGATGGCAAAGCGAATTGAAGAACGTCCGTTTGCGGTGATGGATCTGAACATGGGCTGTCCGGTGCCGAAGGTGGTCAACAACGGCGAGGGCAGTGCCCTGATGAAAAATCCCCTGTTGGCGGGGAAAATTATAGAAAAAACGGCAAAAGCGATTCAAAAGCCCCTGACGGTAAAAATTCGCAAGGGCTTCGATGATGCGCATGTCAATGCGGTTGAAATGGCAAAAATCGCGCAGGAATCCGGCGCTGCGGCTGTTGCGGTGCACGGCAGGACGCGGGAGCAGTATTATTCCGGAACGGCGGATTGGGACATCATCACACAGGTAAAGCAGGCGGTAAAAATTCCTGTTATCGGCAACGGGGATGTGGTGGACTCGGCAAGTGCGCTGCGGCTGTTTGAGCAGACCGGCTGCGACGGCATTATGGTCGGACGCGGCGCACAGGGCAACCCGTGGATTTTCCGGGAAATTCTGGCAGCGCTGGAAGATCGCGAAATTCCGGCACGCCCGAACCGCCGGGAGCTGTACGAGATGATCCTCCGCCATGCAAAGCTGTCCTGTACCTACAAAGGTGAATATATCACTGTGCGCGAAATGCGCAAGCATCTGGCGTGGTACACGACCGGACTGCCGCATGCGGCTGCACTGCGCAGACAGATCAACAGCATGGAGACGATGGAAGAGCTGATGGAGGGAATGAAACTGCTGCTGGAGGCATAAACTGGCGTATGAGAGAAATCGCTTATTTTATGCTGGAGCCGCGTGCCGGGGAAGCGCCGTCAATCCGTTTGGGCAGCCGCGCACTTCGCTGGGAAACGCCGAGACTGGAACGTTTTTTGTGGCGCGGCTATCGGGTCAGCCTGTATCTGTTTCCTTGCCGCCTCGAGGGCACGAAGCGACTGCGCTGGTGGATGGAGCGGATTGGCAGCGCGTTGGAAGAGCAGGGGACTGCGCTTTGGCTTACGCCGGAGCTGGAAGCCGCCTGGGAGGATTGGCAGCCGCCGTTGCCGGATGCAGCGCTGGCGGCAGAAATTTTGCGCGGTCAGCCGTTTCGGGAAAATCTGGTGCTGCTTGCGGATGCAGAGGAAACGGCGGGACAATGGAGCCGTGGACGCGAAAACGGTATCCGTCCCGTGTCTCGTCTCTGGCAGGAGGACTTTTTACGACTGGTGTCAGCGGATTTAAACGGCTTGTATCTGGTGGGGCAGAAGGAAGCAGCATGGGAGCATTTTTCAGACTGGCTGTATGAGGAGAGCGGTCTGCCAGTCTGTTTTGTGAATAGAATACCAGAAACGGATGGACGGAAAACCGTTCTTGTGGAGCTTCGGGCAAATGCCCGGATTTTGAAGGAACATCCGGAATTTGGAAGTCTGTATGTGGATTTGACGTCTGATGTCGAAAAAAGGCGGCAAATCAGGGAAAAAAGAGCCGATATCTCCTATATCTCCGCCCGAAATTACCTTGACACTGCCCTGAAAGCACGGTATAATGCGATTTGATTAAAAGAAACGAAAGGGCGCGGGAAAATATCCCTGCGCCCGAGATTTTTCATGAGGTAAAAGGAAAAGCAAAATGGAAGAAAAAAAGAATATCCTTACCTATCAGGGACTTCGTAAATATGAAGATGAGCTGCATGACCTGAAGGTTGTCAAACGTCAGGAAGTAGCACAGAAGATTAAAGAAGCAAGAGAGCAGGGCGACCTTTCCGAGAATGCCGAATATGATGCAGCAAAGGATGAACAGCGTGATATCGAGGCGAGAATCGAAGAGCTGGAAAAGATCCTGAAGAATGCAGAGGTCGTTGTAGAAGATGAGGTTGACTTAGACCGCATCAACATCGGCTGTCAGGTTAAGATCCTGGATCTGGAATACGATGAAGAGCTGGATTACAAAATCGTCGGCTCTACAGAAGCAAACAGCTTAAAGGGTAAAATTTCCAACGAATCTCCGGTTGGCAAAGCGCTGATTGGTGCAAAGATCGGAGATATTGTAGAGGTAGAAACCCAGGCAGGTGTGATTAAGTACAAAGTGCTGGAGATTGAACGTTCCAACTAAGGACAGGTCCGATCTGACCAGCTGGAAAAGGAGTAAGTAAGGTGGCAGACGCACAGAATAATCAGAAAAATCAGCAGCAGGATCTGAACCAGATCCTGAAGGTAAGAAGAGAGAAGCTTGCTGCACTGCAGGAAGCCGGAAAGGATCCGTTCCGTCATGTAAAATATGACGTGACTGCACACAGCAAGGACATTGTGGAAGGCTTTGAAGAGCTGGAGGGCAAGACCGTCAGCATCGCAGGCAGAATCATGTTCAAGCGTGTGATGGGCAAGGCATCCTTCTGCAATGTTCAGGATTTAAAGGGAAGCATTCAGGTATATGTAGCCCGCGACAACATCGGGGAAGAGCCCTATGCAGATTTTAAAAAATATGACGTAGGCGATATCATCGGTGTAAAGGGTGAAGTATTCAAAACCAAAACCGGTGAAATTTCTGTACATGCTTCCGAAGTGGAGTTGCTGACCAAGAGCCTGCAGGTACTTCCTGAGAAGTTCCACGGTCTGACCAATACCGACCAGCGTTATCGTCAGCGTTATGTTGACCTGATTATGAATCAGGACGTTAAGGATACTTTTGTAAAACGTTCCAGAATCATCAGCGCCATCCGCCGTTATCTGGACGGACAGGGCTTTATGGAAGTGGAGACTCCCATGCTGGTTGCAAATGCCGGCGGCGCTGCTGCAAGACCCTTCGAGACGCATTACAATGCGCTGGATGAAGATGTTAAGCTGCGTATTTCCCTGGAGCTGTATTTAAAGAGACTGATCGTAGGCGGTCTGGAGCGCGTTTACGAAATCGGCCGTGTATTCCGTAATGAAGGTGTTGATACCAGACATAATCCGGAATTTACTCTGATGGAGCTGTATCAGGCATTTACCGATTATCACGGCATGATGGATCTGGCAGAGAACCTGTACCGTTTCGTAGCGCAGGAGGTTCTGGGCACAACACAGATTCCTTACGGCGAGTATGTTCTGGATCTGGGCAAGCCCTTTGAACGCATCACCATGCTGGATGCTGTTAAGAAATATGCAGGTGTGGATTTCAACGAAATCCATTCCGATGAAGAGGCAAAAGCGGTTGCGAGAGAACATCACATTGAATTCGAAGAGCGTCATAAGAAGGGCGATATCCTGAGCCTGTTCTTCGAAGAATATGCAGAAGCTCATCTGATTCAGCCTACTTTCGTTATGGATCATCCGGTAGAAATTTCTCCTCTGACCAAGAGAAAGCCGGAGAATCCGGATTATGTAGAGCGTTTCGAGCTGTTTATGAACGGCTGGGAAATGGCAAACGCTTATTCCGAATTAAACGACCCTATCGACCAGAGAGCACGTTTCAAGGCACAGGAAGAACTGCTTTCCCAGGGCGATGAAGAAGCAAATACAACGGACGAAGACTTTATGAACGCACTGGAGATCGGTATGCCTCCTACGGGCGGTATCGGTTTTGGTATCGACAGAATGGTAATGCTGCTGACCAACTCTCCTGCGATCAGAGATGTATTACTGTTTCCGACGATGAAGAGTCAGGGCGCAGCGAAAAATGCCGCAAACAACGCAGCACAGGCTGCACCGGCAAAGGCTGCTGCAGCCGATCTGGCGGAGAAGGTTGATTTCTCCAACGTGAAGATCGAGCCGATCTTTGAAGAAATGGTAGATTTTGATACCTTTGCAAAATCAGATTTTCGTGCAGTAAAGATCCTGGCTTGTGAAGCAGTTCCGAAATCCAAGAAGCTTCTGAAGTTCACATTGGATGACGGAGAACGCAAGGATCGCGTGATCTTAAGCGGTATTCACGAGTATTACGAGCCGGAAGAGCTGGTTGGTAAGACAGCAATCGCTATCGTGAACCTGCCGCCGAGAAAGATGATGGGAATCGATTCCGAGGGTATGCTGATCTCAGCAGTACACGAGGAAGACGGGCACGAGAAACTGAACCTTCTGATGGTAAATGACAGAATCCCGGCAGGTGCAAAGCTGTACTAAGATGAGAAACAAAGCCTTGCTGCGGTGTGCGCTTGCAAGCACCGGCATAAGGTGAAAAATGCATGGAGACGGCAAAGCCGTTGGATTTTTGAAAAAATGAGTGAGGCTGTCGCACTAACGTGCGGCAGCTTATTTTATATATCCAATACAAAACGCCGAGCTTCGAAAAGCCCGGCGTTCGTGGTATAATCAGTTTATGCGACTAAACAAAATAATACAGAGGGATTATACCTCATTTTCGCTGTATTATCAAATCAAACTTCCGCTGGATTTAGAGATTTCTATTCCATCTGATGATCCAGTTCGTCTGGTAAGTGCCTTTGTGGAGGAAATGGACCTTTCTGAACTATATAAAACTTATGGCAGGATCAGAAAAAATCAGGCAACGATTGCGCGTTTTATCTCCCTACATTTTTCTGCCTGCGCAAAGGTTCTGCTTGCCCAAATGTCAGATCTGCTCTATCTTCTTGGTGAGATTTCGGGAAAGACCATTTTTATTGATGGCACCAAGATTGAATCGGCAGCCAATAAATATACTATAATGCAATCCGGAAGGTCTGTATCGATGAGATGAGCCGCTCAGAGAAGGGTTGTTTGCGATACGAGTATTCTTATGGTATGGATGAGGATGAGCTTCTTTTGACGGAAGTATGGAGTGATGCGGAGGCAATCGAGGTTCATAAGAATAGCAAGCATTTTGCCAAACTAGGTGAAATCAAGGCTGAGTATGTTGAAAATACCGAGTTTATGAAGTTTAGTGCAGAACAGGTATAATGAAGACTCTGTCGGAATGTAAAAGAGCTCACCTTCATCGGTGAGCTCTAAGCATTTACCATAGCCGGGAGAACGGCTTTATCATCAATATAATAGTCACACGTGATCTTCCGGGAGTTGTTGCCGTACATCTCGATAATCTCCGGGAGATTGTCATTGACAGCATCGAAAGTCAGGTCATGATCCTTGCACCAGGAGACAGCTTTCTCCAGGGCTTCACCGGCTCTGCAGGTCCAGAGGATGAGCTTGTTGCCGGATCTTTTCTGATTGATCAGATATTCTATCAGAGGTCTGTTTGGTTCGCCGAGCTCAGGCCAGTTGCTGTAGCAGAGGGTTCCGTCAAAGTCTACGGCGATGATCTGATATGCTGTTGTACTCATGACGGGCCTCCTTTCTTTGGACTATGTATCAAGTCCTGCTTTATGTGCCTGAGTGTGCTGCAGTTTTCTGGGTATGTCGTATAGCTTTCCGTCTTTTATAAGCTTTGCTCCTGTCTGGTGGTAGTTGAAACTTATCCCGTTTTCGATGCACTGTGCGTGAACTGCTTCTACCCAGGAATAATCACAGATCCTGGCTCCGGGACCGGATTCTCCGCCCACGGATACACGCTTGATGACAGGGCTTCCGTCAGATGAGCGGTATCCATCGATATATGGCCGCAGATCCACGGCCGTCAGCATCGGTTCGATCATTACGGAGTGGTGGAAGAGTGGGAGAGATAGATATACCGGGAGCCTTTTATCAGCCATTTCCTGATTTTCACAGGTGACGGCTATTGTGACATGCTCCCAGCCATAGCCCCAATTCCTTGGAAGATGTTCTGCGATCCGTTCCGGTCTCTTGGTGATCATGAAGAAAGAACAGTCGGAACGTTCGTATATCATATCCCAGGCGTCTTCTCTCCATTCATCTGCATCGGCATGAAAGAAATCGGATGAAAAGCATGTCCAGATGTGTGAACCACAGGGAACCTTATATCTGCCTTTATATTTGCCGGATCTTAAGATCTTAATCGGAAGGTCGAAGTTTTCTGTCTTTTGTACGATGGAAGGATCCTTTCCGATGGATTCATCCCTTCGGTACATATAGCAGTGCAGGCATCCGGTACTGGCCTTAGTGCATCCATGCCACAGATTCCAGCCTATCGATTTCGGTGGTCTTGGATCGGTATTTTCTTTCGGGAATAAAGATAACTGTTTCATGGCGTATTATCATCACACTTCCTACGTGGTATGTTCTTCCTCCAGATGGAAGATATCTTCCACAGAGACTTTAAAATATGCTGCAAGGCGAAGAGCTGTTTCAAGGCTGGCCGGATTCTTTTCAAGCTCGATGTTGCTGATGCTTTTTTCACACATGCTGACTGCCATAGTAAGATCAGACTGCTTTAAGCGCTGTTCCTTGCGCAGCTTCTTCAGCTCATTTTTGACTGCCATATAATCCCTCCTTTTTGGTTGACCTGATACGGGGAGCAATTATATTGTAGCAATCAACATGTACAATAATCTGGACTCTAACTCACAACCCGGCCAAAAGTCTTAAATGTTGATCCTTCGGCAATCTCAATAGGTTCGTACTTATCATTCAGTGAAATGAGGTACGTTCCTTTTTTATTGCATAGAAGCTTCTTACAGTAGGCGTTTCCGTTGTAATAGAAGATCCCGATCTCTCCATCATTCAGTTCATCTGTCTTCTGGATCCACACGATCTGTTTATCCAGGTATCTCGGCATCATGCTGTCTCCGCTGATGCGCACTCCAAAATCAGCTGTCTCCGGAACTTCAGGTCCGACTTCAACTTCTTCATAGCTGTCGTTGTCAAGAAACTGACCGGTTCCTGCGGATACGGGCATATCATACAGATTGAGTACCCTGACAGGTTGCAGGATACGGACAGGAGCTGCCTGATACTTTTCGGAGCCTTTCAGCAGGTCAATGTAATTAAGTGCCATTGTCCTGCCTTCCTCATTTAGCTCAGCCATTGGATCGTCCGGATTATATCCTCCTATAAACTGATTGAAGATATTCGTGATCCCGAGGATCTTGCACATCGCAAGAAACTGAACTGCGTTCGGGATGCTGTTACCGGTCTCCCAGGTGCTGTATGCTGCAGGCTTGGTAGGGATTCCAATTCCGGTAAGCTTATCGCAGATATCCTGTTGCGAGTATTTCAAGTTTTTCCGATATGCTGCAAATATGTTTCCGATATTGTCCATAAGTGACCTCTTTCTAAGTGCGGGATACAGCCCACACGTCTGTGAATCTAATATACTTCATAGGGCGGATAAAATCAATAGAAAAATCAAATATAATTAGAAAACAGAAATATGTTTCTATTGAAATCAAATCAGACTTGTTTTATATTAGATAATCGTAAGGGGTACACGTACTGGCCGGCCGGCAGAATGATACCCCATACACAAGTAACTTTATGGGAAGGGGCTTGCGGACCACGCTAACCTTCGGCGGTCGGAACTTGGTTCGCTGCTTGTTTGGGATGGAGGTAATGAACATGCCTATGATTGTTTACACGCGTAGGAGGATATGAACTATCTTCTTTCTGCGCCAGAAGAAAAACTGAATAAAGAGGCTTTTGGTGAGCTGCCCGGACCTCGGGGGATTATAGTCAGCTCGCTTTGCAGATCGACTAATCAACGTTTCGCAGTAATCTGTAAAGGTGACTTTCCCTTTCCTTTTCAGACTTCGGATCAAAACATTGAATTGGAGGTGAAGAGCCGAATGCAGGCGATTGATTTTTATTGCAAGAAGTGCAGGAAATCCATGCGGATCTCCTACGCACTGACCGGAGACAGGACGGCTCCGGCTATGAACGGCATCATGATAAAATGCCATACTCACAAATGTACCAGAGTAGTGAACCTCAAGAATTTCACAGAGGGGCAGATCGTCGAGAGAACGGATGCTCTCGGAAAGTGCTACTTATAAGCTTTAGTAATAAGAACGAAATCAAGCGTGCATGACACGCATAATGACAACTAAATGAGGGCTTCATGATATGGGGGCATGACCCACCGCGGACGCATGAAAAGATAACTGGTAAAACGGAGTCTTTTCGTGCGTTTTGTTTATTGTAACGGACACAACAGTACATCTCTTTTTTCCGGTTCGCCCGGAAAGAGGAGAAGATGAACATATTCATTAAGGAAGAAACATTAGGACAGAGGATCAGTCTGTAAGAGAGATTCTTTTGAAGCAGATCAGGGTACTGATTTAAAAAATGTACTGCTTTTGTCCGTACATTGACTTATAATATGGGTAAAAGAAAGGGGCGTGATGATATGGCAGCCAAATCAGCAAATCTTTATGCAAGAATAGAGCCGGATGTTAAAGAACAGGCTGAGGAAATTCTGGCTACTTTGGGGATCCCGGCATCTAATGCTATCAATATGTTTTATAAGCAGATCATTCTAAATAGGGGTCTTCCGTTTGAGGTAAAGATTCCGACTGCGAGACCTGTTGATATTTCGAGAATGAACGCAGAGACTTTGGACATGGAACTTGAGAAAGGATATGCAGGCAGGGCGTATCAAATCTGCAGCTCAGGTTTTTACGGATATCCGAAGGGATTATAATGTGTCAACTACCCACGACCTAAAGGTCATGGGCTTGTAACTGCCCAGTCGTATTAACGGTTTACACCTCCGACCTTTAACCCCAATAGATACTGCTATCTAAAGTGGCGTTACATCATAGGGTGGTTGACAGCACCCTTTGTAGCAGAGTTTACTCTGTTACAACTGTATTAGGTACTTGGCTATCTGCAAGATAGTCTATTCCCATACGATACAGATTCATAGCTCCAATGCGGTCATCATTAGATTTATAACCACAGTTTTTGCAAGTAAACAGATGCATCTTCTTATTGCGGTTAGCCTTTTCAATGTGTCCACAACAAGGGCAACACTGACTTGTATAGCGAGGATCTACCTTAATAACAGAAGATTGATTCTGTTTTGTTTTGTAGATTAGTTTTTGCTCAAGGTCATAGAAAGACCATGATACAGAAACATAACGGTCTTTTGTTTTAACACGTTCTGTAGCATTACGAATACCTGATAAATCTTCCAATACAAAGAGAGTGTGCTTGGGGTTATTTTTGACGAGTGCCTTTGATACCTGATGGTTAATATCCTGCATCCAACGGTTTTCTCGCCCACCAATAGCTTTTATTCTTCGTCTTGAAGATGAGGTCTGTCGCATTTGGAGTTCTTTACGAAGTTTGGAATAATTAGCACGTTTTTGCTTCATAGCCTTACCACTAACAAATCCAGACTTGTTTTTGCTGTCATAAGTGGCAATAACAAAGTTAATACCTCTATCTATACCCACAACATTACAGATGTCAGAAACATTACTTTCTTCGACATCGTAGGTTACTGGTATGTGAAGATAATACTTGCCATGCTTATTTACAAGTTTAGCTGTACCAAACTTATAAATCGTATGGTCGAAATACTTAGACATTCCGTCTGCAAAATAAGATAACTTCACACGACCGTTTAGCGTATTGATTGAAAAGCAGTTTTGTGTTAAGGAAAGTACAGTTTACAAGGGACTACACAGGGTAGGTATCTGACGGGAGGGGTTCCGCTCGTCAGATTTTCCATGTGATATTTAAGCTGTCGCTTGTGGCGGCTATGGTGGTAATCATCAAATCCACCACCCGCCGCTTGTCGTCAAAGGATACATTCTCCCAAGTATCGAGGTAGCCGGAAATCTGGCTGACCTGTTCCGGGCTGATTGCTTCCACCGTCAACTCGGCTATCTGCTTCACAAGTTCCTGTTTGCGCCCATCCAGTTCCGCTATCTTTACATTCACATAGGAGAGCAGAACATTGTTTGCACCCGTCAGACTGTCCACCAGCTTTTCAATCTCGCTGTCCACATGGGCAAGCTCCACTTGCAGGGCGGCGATTTTCGGGTTTGCCTTTGCCGCTTTTTTTCTGCCCGTCAGCGTTTTGTAGCCTGCCAGCTTCTTCACCATCTGCTGATAAACAACCGCTTCCAGCTCCGAAGTGATGATTTTCCCGCACCCCGGACAACTCTTGTTATCCAGCCGTTTCGTACAGCGAAGGTATTGCTTGCCGGAGGGATTGAAGATGCTCATAAGGGCATACCCGCAGTTCCCGCATTTGATTTTTCCCGCCAGCCATGTATGGGTGGCTTTCCGGGCAGATGGGATTTTCATGTTGTTCATCAGCTTCTTACGGCAGGTCAGCCAGATGTCGGAGGGGACAATGCCCTCATGGGGAGCCAGCACCAGCATTTGGTCTTTCAAGTCGTTCTTTTTGCTGGGCTTCACATCCCGCCCCTGATACAGATAGCAGCCGTTCATACCCGTAAAATCGGCAGCGTCATTGACCAGGACTGCCCCTTGACTTTTGAAAAACTCGTACACATCAAGGTCTGCCTGCACATAGACAGGATTGCGTAACATCTGCGCCAGCGTGGGGCGTATCAGCTCTTTGCCGTTGAATAAAATCCCCTGTTCGGCAAAGTACCGGGTAATGTCCCCGTAAGAGGTAGTGGGCTGGGCGTACATCTCAAACATCAGCCGGATATTTGCCGCTTCGTCTGGATTTACCACCAGCTTTTTTGTGTTGATACCATCCATTTTGATTGGCTCGGTGTGGAAGCCATAAGGGGCTTTCCCACCCATCTTGAAGCCTCGCTGGCTGCGGGAATAGTAAGCGTCCGTTACCCGCTTCTGTATGGTTTCCCTCTCAAGCTGGGCGAACACGATACAGATATTCAGCATCGCCCGCCCCATCGGGGTAGAGGTATCAAACTTTTCCGTAGAGGACACAAACTCCACATTGTACTGTTGGAACAGTTCCATCATATTGGCAAAGTCCAGAATGGAACGGCTGATACGGTCGAGCTTGTAAACCACGACCTTTGCAATTAAGCCCCGCTTGATGTCCCGCACCAGTTCTTGAAACTTTGGACGGTCTGTGTTCTTGCCGCTGTACCCTTTGTCTGTGTATTCCTTGCAGTTACCGCCTTTCAACTCGTATTTGCAAAATTCAATCTGGCTTTCAATGGAAATGCTGTCCTTTTTGTCTACCGATTGTCTTGCATAGATTGCGTCTATCCGATTGTTCATATTGTCGCTCCTTTTCTTAAAAAAGAAACGGAGCTGCTGACAGTTTTATTATACCGCCAGCAGCCCCGCAAATCAACGATGGCTTCGGAAAACCTTATGCCCCGGCTTCCTCACTCTGCCGTTTGTCGGCATACTTGCGGAACACCTCATAAAGCTGCTGTTCCAGCTCCCGGCGTTTTGCCGCTTCCTGCTCCGGCGTGAACACCGGGGAGAGATTTTCCAGCGTGATTTCCTTTCCCTGAAAAGTCACGACTTCGGTTTCTTTCTTGTATCTGATATGCTCCATAGTACCTCCGTATTTAATTTTCAAAGTGCAGTGCCGCCATGCTGCGGCGTGAAATGTTTTCTGCCATCAATCACCGTTCCCTTGTGTGCCGCTGTTGCCGTTTCAGTTCTGCCAGCACCTCCAGCGGGATACGGTCTACCAGCCGCTGAATGTCTTTCAGCTCGCTTTCCAGCTTTGC